>Ga0208130_1000090_pt1 | contig 47499 bp, 54 predicted proteins | sample ETNtaG_31_FD_185771 | JGI IMG/M metagenome (GOLD analysis project Ga0208130, IMG submission 185771) | Marine microbial and viral communities from oxygen minimum zone, Eastern Pacific Ocean - ETNP201310SV78 (SPAdes) (version 2) | ecosystem: Environmental > Aquatic > Marine > Oceanic ... | reverse complement strand
ATAAAATAGAACCTGTTAGAGATAGTTCTCTTAATAGTCCTAAAAATAAACTAACTAAAATGGCTCATATAACTACTATGGATAATAGTGGTGTTCAACATCTAAAGGTTAGAGAAGGAGACATTCTAAAACTAAGAAATAACTTATTCAATGGCAAGTTTACTAAAAAGAAAATAGAAGGGTATGTAAATAAAACTGCTGCCAGTACTTTGACTCTTTATGATATTACAACAGATATAGATTTACACCATATACTATCAGCAGATGATATTGTTGAGGTAGGTGATTATCATTATGTTGTTAATGCAGTAATCAATAAATCTGCTGATACACAGCAATCTTTTACAATTAAAGATTCTAAATTAAAAACTGCTAATAATTGGTCGGGTCGTTCTAATCTAAATGCTATTGGTGATACTCCGGCAATAGAAGTAATAGGTCAGCCTTTGTATGTAATGCCATACTCAGGAGTTCTTAATTTTGAGTTTGAATCAGATGCAGTTGCAAAAATAACAACAGCAGGAGTGTTTCAAACACTAACTATGAATAATGTAGCAGTGGATAAATCCGATAGTAGAATGCACCTTTCTACTATGACACCATTGAAGTATAATAGTCACGCATTAGAAATAGATTATGCTGATAAGAATAATAAATATGCTAAATTAAAGAACCCTAGTAAAACACTATATCAAAAATCAACGGTTTCTGCTGATATCCCATACTACTACAACGGTTCTTATTCTATTACAGATGAAGTTTTTAGTGGTGAAGTAGAAGATATTGATATTAAAACAGAAAGTGGATTTACAAGTTTTAAGATATCAGGTAGAGATGATAGTTCTAAGTTATTAGGAGATACAATAAGTAAAACATTAACACAGTTTAGTGATGTAATTAAAACATCTTTACCTCCGTTACTTACACTATCTTCAGTTACTAATGCTACTGATGTTACTATTAGTGGTAAAACAGTAACAGTAGAATTGAGTTCGCAATACCCTTCTCCGTCTGATTCATTTTCAAAGTATTCATTATTATCCAATAATACTGGTGATTTGATAGGGGAAGTTGTTAGTGCTACATATGATGGTAGTGGTGGAGGTAATACTTGGACAATAGTATTGGCAGACCAAGCCCTAACAACAACAGAAAATAACACTATCAAAACATATAATCCATATGGTTCAAACCAAATTAATCTAATAACAGGAACAAAAGCACTACAAAGTAATCCTGCTGATAGTACTGGTTTTGGTGATTTTACTTCTATTAGTGAAAAGGGAATGTCTTTCAAATCAGGATTAGATATTGGTTATACCTCTGAGTTTGATTATACTACATTACAGTTATCTTCTAATGATAGTTCTACTAAATCAGGACAAACATTAGGATATGATATATCTTCTCCTAAATCGGTATCATTGGATGACTCTATTTTTGCATTTACAATAGGAGATGAAAATGGTGTTGATGTTACTAAGAGCGATATTATGTCATTGAACTCTGAAATGTTCGATATAGTTGAAGTGACTGAACAACATTCTGCTTCAACTATAATAGAAATAGCACCAACATTCCCCGCAGTTTTAGGTAGAGTTGATAGTAATAGTAGTGATTCAAGAGGCAATGCTAAACTATACCTAGTTAATAATAACATAGAAACAGGTGGGTTTATTCATAGATTAAAGGATAGTTTTGAAGTTGGTGGACATGTTGTTCCATCTGAAACAATTAGATATTGGGATTTACAAGAAACAAAAGAAGGTGGATTAATCAGAACAACTGATTCAATATACAGAGACGGTATTAGAAAACAAAAGATACAAGGATATGCTGTTGGTTATGGTGTTAAAGCAGACGGCACTACTCAAAGTGTAACTGCAACAAGAAATAATAAACCACTTGCAGGTAGTAATACGTTAAAAGATTGGACTTACTTAACTACCTTTTATCATGCTACTGCTCCTTTGATAACTTCATATGCATCTCATACTAATAATACTAGTCATCAATCTGATATAATGTATTCTAATTTTGAACAAATAGACCCTAGAACATTACCATATGAAATATTAGTTACAGGAGATATATACCCTTCTTCCAAAATTAGACATAATAGTTTATTCAAACACTCAAAACCATTTGAATCATTTGGTATTATACTAGAAGATTCTTCTAGCAAAACAAAAAATAAGACACAACATGAATTATATGATGGCTTAACATCTCAAACTCTAAAACGAGATATTAATTTTGAAACAGCAGTTATCAAAGGAAGTGGTAAGAATACTGCTGAAATGAGAAGATGGGGAATAATACGTTTAGTCGAGGCTACCTTTGATTGGCACTTTAATCCGTTAGATTTTGAATCTCTAAAATCACCTTCTGAAATACCTAGTTTAACTTATTTTGATTATGTTATGGTATCGCCTCCTAGTATCTTAAGTGGTCTTACTGCTATTATTATTGATGGAAATCTAAGCGGTACACTTACCCAAAATAATACACTAACAGTCGGAGATGTAGTTCATAAAATAGATGAAATTGGAACTAACCCTAGTGAAAACAGTCCTACTCTAAGAGTAGTTAACGAGACAGATGGGCTTGCTTTAGCGTTTTCCAATAATACCTTATCCTACAATAGTACTTTATTAGATAATTATGGTAATTTATTCCCTGCAACCCCTGCTAATAATATCCTAAAGTTTGATGGACATGAAATAAATGGTGTAAGAATAAATGGTGTTGAAAGGTTTAGATTGTTTTCATCTAGTGACGACACTTTAGATTTCTTAGAAACAACTTCAGACGATGAGTTTCTTGTTGATAGGAATAATGGACTTAGAAATATTAACTTTCACAGAGGATTTTTATTACATCCTCCCGTTGATACAGGTGTATTTAGTCATCAAACACTAAAGAGAACTTCTGCTAGTTCGACCCAATATGACCCTATGAATGTAATTCTACCATTGATGTTAGAAAATAAATCTGCTAGTAGTAACAAAAGAGATATGAGATTTTCTCCTGCTCACAATATAGATGGTTGGGATGATACTGATGCAAGTGATTTGACTGATGATGAGGACATTGTTAGATTACATATGTCTAGAGTTGTAAGTGCTATGGTTGATAATTCGTTTGGGTTGAATACTCCTAATATTACTCAAGCCGATGCAGAAGCATTAGGTATTGGTAGAACCCATGTATATGACAATTGTATTGGTCTTTTCAAAGAAGTCAGAGAGTCAAGCATATCAACTCCTGTTAATGCAGCAAATGAAATTAATTGGCCTACTAGAGCAAGTTTGACTAGTTCACCGATGGGCTTTTCTGCTTATGGTAAAAGTGGAAGTAATAAAGAATATCATGATACTAATGCTGAGTTTACTACTTATTCTAATGATTATTCTAGTACTACTACTAAAGACCAACATACTCCTACAACTAGAGTTTATAATTTTACTAATACTGAACGTGGTACATATAGTGCTAGTGACACAATGATTTCAGAGGGAGAAGAAACAGTAGCCTCTGCAACATATAAAGTGTCTCTATTGGGTAGTAAAACAAAAGTATATCCTTTTGATAAGGTTGCTAATTTTAGTAGAGATACAGTTACAACTAGGTCATTTAATCACCATACTCCAAGTAGTACTACTTACAAGAATATGGGGAAAATGTATTCTTCACAATTTATTGTTAAACCTACTTTTAACTTAACTGGGGATACTGGGGTAGTTGTGTATTCTAATGATAATAAAACTATTACATTTACATTGAATGACGATTCAACACATACTTGGTTAAGTTTCATGCCTGATTTGACTGGATATTATTTAGTTTCTGAAAAGTTAGTTGATGGTGATACTTTGAGTAAGGCTTCTCATCATGGAGTCCCTGCTTACATTGGAAAAATAACTAGCCATACAATAAGCACTGCTCCTTCAACTTCTAATTACGAAGCACATCAAATAACATTAGATACTACATTGAAGGATGGTGCTTTGATAGGCGATACAGGTGAACCTACACATGGAATAAAATATCGTCTAATGAGAATATCAGAAACAACATTCCAAAGTACTCCTGAAAAAATAGAGTTTAATGTAATGAATGATAGCGGTTTACAATATGCAACTGTTTCTACTAATTTTAGGAAAGGAAGTGGTGATAGTAAAGACACAACAAATAACAAAACGTTCCAAGAAGCAGTATATTCAATGTATCTAAAGTTAGATGTTGATAATGCTATTGTTGCAGATAATCCTTTTATTGAATCTAGAACTACTGCTAGTGCAGTTAGAGGGTTTGATGCGGGTGAAGTAATAGATGTCTTTGTTACAGATGGAGTGAATAAACAAAGAAAACAAATGACAGTTTCTTTGACTAGAAATAAAAAACAAAGTAATGCTACTGAAGAATGTTTAGTTTTAACTTATGAGGGAGATTTAACAGGCAATGGGGTAGTTTCTTGTGGTGAAGTATTTGACTTAACAATTGGTAAGAAACCTAAATTACAAAATGCAAAGAAATGTTATATTGGTACTACATATGATATTGGTTCTAATATTGATACTGAATTAGCAAACATAGTAAAAAGTGCAGGATTAGAGTATGATGAAACAAAGAGTACTTCCGTATTTACTACTAACATAGTAAACAGTAATGGAACAAACACAGTTGTTTGTTTGGAAAACGTAGTTAATTTAGATGATGGTGATGTAATATATACTGAAGAAGGACACTTAATTGGTGAGATACTATCAATAAACAACCAAACAATAACCTTCGCTTCCGGTGGAAAATACTATTCTCCTCCTCAATATTCTGCTATCATAAAATACAACAAGAAAACATTCGTTACTAATTTGACATTTAATAATACAGATTTGTATGGAGCGATTAATTCCTTGACTAATAAGAAAGGATTAGACTATAAAATAAAAGGTAAGAAAATAATCTTTAGAGATTCTGATGATAAAACAGGATTAAAAATGAAACAAATTAAGTTTGAACATCTAGCAGGAATAGAACCAATAAAAAACAATACTTCTCTGTTTGATAAAATAAGTGTAGTAGTTGTTAATGGAGATGGTGTATCTCATACAATGGTTAGTAATAAAATTAGAAACATGAAGACTTTAACAATAAATGATGCTACAATTAAAACACAAGAAGAGGCCATGATAGAAGCAAGTAAAAAACTAAGACTTCACAGTGGAGAAGCAAGAAAGATAACACTACAAATAAACAAAGAAGGATTTGAGTTATTAGAAGCAGGTGATATAGTAGTACTAGACTTCCCAACATATAACATACCTTATGGTGAATATGTTATATTTGAAATAGAAAACGTACTAGGTATGATACTTACGATGACTGTTGGAACATACAGTAAAGGTATAGCAGAAAGATTATCAGAAATTACCGAAGCAAGTAGAACTGATACATCTCACTTGTTAACAGTAGACTCTATTGCTGCAACTAGTGGCAATTCATTATTCGATAACTTGAAATTAAGAGTTTCTTCCATAGAATACAAGGTAGTGGGGGAGACATTGAATAGTAACATGGGTTTCGATGATGTATTTGGTTTCAGTGAATCAGTTGGTTTTGAAACAACCTCTACTGGAATAAGTGCGATAAAGAAGGAATACAAGAATAGATTTTATGATTGAGGAGATATAATATGATACCAGTAAACGGATTATTAGATGTAGCAGACTACATTGTAGCACAATATACTAAAGTAAAAGTTGGAACAGGAGGTTCACCTACTTCCTTTTCTGATTTAGAATTAGATTCTTTCGTAGCAGAAAAAACAGTTGTTCCTTCTGTTAACAGAGCAAGTGGAATAATCTCTTGGGTTGCTGAGTTTAGTGGTTCTGATATAGGAAACGAAGGTGTAGCAGAATTGGGAATATTCAAGACTTCAGACGATACACTATTGAGCCGAGTCACCTTCACAAATACAGGAGTGTTGGCTTCGGCTGATACTTTGACCTTTACTATTGAAATGGAGATGGCTTGATGAGTGGTAGAACTAACCCTAATTTCATCAGTACATTGAGTACTAGTCCTTCTTCAAGAATTATAGATGGTACTGATAATATACATAGTGCAATCATTGATACTCTCAACATTGCTAGTGGTGGTAATAGAGTAGTTAGAGGATTCGATATAACTCTAGGAAACTCAGGAACTTATACTTCATACACATTAGGAAGTAATAATTTTATTCTTAGAGATGGTATATTAACTCAAGTTGCAGATAATGCTAGTGTTAGTCAAACAGTAACTATGAACAGTTCTAGTAATACTACATATGCTGTACTAGTTGTTGCAGCAAATAATTCTCTAGCAATAAGAAATCATACTACTGCAAACAAAGTTGCTGATTTAGTTGCTGATGATATTCCTATTGCAGTTGTAGAAATTGCCGCAGGTAGTGCTGCCAATGCTGTTGACAGAAAGGTTCAGTTCTTAGGATATGAACAAACAAATCAAGGACTTAGTATAATAGATAACAATACTGAAACTCTGAAAATAAATAAAGAAGGAACTGTAACTAAGGGAGGAGGAACAATTACATTCCCTTCATCAACAGGGACATTAGCACTTACATCACAACTACCAACTGATGCATCAGTTAGACAACATGTTAGTGATGCTACTAATTCAAATGTTTTTACAGATGCGGAAAAAACTAAACTAACTAACATTGAAGCAAGTGCAAACGCTTTCACATTACCAACTGCTGCTGCTAATACTCTTGGTGGAATTAAAGTAGGTACTAATTTAACTATAAATGGTAGTGGTGTTTTATCCGCTACAAATGACAATACTCAACTTTCAACTGAACAAGTTCAGGATATTGTCGGTGCTATGTTCAGTAGTAATACAGAGACAGGGATTAGTGCAACATATGTAGACGATGATGGAACTATTGACTTAGTTGTAACAACTGCAAATGACGATGTAAGCGTTGATAATCTCGAAACAAGACTTGCTCAGATAAACACGGCTACTACTATTGGTAATGGTGTTGCTATAACAACAGGTGGTAATCTAACAGTTACAGGTGATTTAACAGTAAGTGGTAGTACTACAACTTTAGATGTAACTAATTTAGCAATAGAAGATAATACAATTTTACTAAATAAAAATCAAACAGGCAATTCTACAACTGATGCAGGGATAGAAGTAGAAAGAGGTAACTATTCTAATGTACAGTTAAAATGGAATGAGACTTCTAATAGATGGACTTTTACTAATGATGGTAGCAATTACTTTAACATACCAATTACATCTGAACTGGCTAACCCATATGTTCATCCTACTTACTCTACAACTAACATAAACACTAGTGGAGCAGTAATAGTAGATAGTATAACAACAAATAATACTGGACACATAACAGCAATGGGAACAAGAACATTAACTCTAGCAGATTTAGGATATACAGGAACGGCTAATGCTAATACATATGTTCATCCTAATCATAGTGGAGATGTAACATCTAACGCAGACGGTGCTACTACTATTACAAACAATGCAGTTACTACCGCAAAAATAGCAGATAGTTCAGTGACAAGTGCAAAGATTGCCAGTAACGCAATCACTAATGCTAAAGTAGATTCTAATGCTGAAATTGCTCAAAGTAAAATTAGTGGGTTAGTATCGGCTCTTAGTGGTAAAGAACCTTCTCTTACAATTAGTGATGGTCTTGATAGAACTGGTGCAACACTAAAATTAGACATAACAGGATTAACTAATGAAAACGGAATAGACAGAACTGCTGATTTCGTTGCTTTCCATGATAACTCCGTTGGTTTAAGGAAAGTAAATCTAGCGAATATATTTGCTAAACTAACTGCTAATGATATTCCTAATCTAGATGGTTCATATAGAGCAGTTGGTACTCAAATAGTAAATGCAGATATTAGTAATTCGGCTGCAATAAGTGCAGATAAAATAGCAGCAGGAACAAGTAACAAGTTGTTTACAAGTGCGTTAGAAACAAAACTTGCAGGTATTGAAGCAGGAGCAGAAGTAAATGTTAATGCAGATTGGAACTCAGGAAGTGGTGATTCTCAAATATTGAATAAACCCACAATACCAAGTGGAAACCAAATAATTGATTGGACTGCTAATGGAGCAGGAACTATTCATGCTTCTAATTATGTAAACACAACGTATTCTGTTGGTGATGGTGGCTTGACACAGAAGAACTTTACAACGGCATTACATGACAAATTAGTTGGTGTTGCTGCTAATGCAAATAATTTCTCTCTTACAAGTGGTTCTGTAACTAATGCTCATCTCGCAGGTAGCATTGCTAACTCTAAGTTAGATGATATAGCACAAAGTAAAGTAACAGGGTTAGTAACCGCTTTAAACACTAAAGTTGAAAATCTTGGTGATTTGAGTATTACTGCTTCTGCATCTGAAATTAACATATTAGATGGAGTAACAAACGTAAGTTCTACTGAGATAGGATACTTGGATGGAGTCACTTCATCTATACAAACTCAATTAGACTCTAAACTTAGTTCGCTTGCATTAGCAGGATTAACAGACGTAAGTTCTTTTGATTCAAGCATAACTAGTGGTGCTTCAGGTAGTGGAATACCTAGTACATTAGCGGTAAAAACATATGTTGATGGAAAAGCCACTGTTGATACAACATATTCTCTAATAACAGAAGATGGATTAGACGGTAATGGTGATAACGACCCTGCCGTTAAAACAATTAGACTAAGAGATAACACTAGTGGTTCAGGTAGTGTATTCCATTTAGCAATGGGAGCAGGTCTTAGTATCTCAAGAAATGCAGGTAGTGATACTCTTACTCTTACTAATACAGGTAGCACATTAAGTAAATCAACGTTGACTCCTATTCTTGCTTCTTATGATAGTACTGATACATTGAATATAGGAGATACAGATAATGATACTACTGTAAACATTCGGGGTAATCTAAACGTCTTGGGAACAACGACAACTGTAAACCAAACTCAAGTTAATGTTCAAAATGCATTTGTGTTCGAAGGAGCAACAGCAGATTCTCATGAAACTACACTAACTATTACAGACCCTACTGATGATAGAACAATTACTCTTCCTGATATAACAGGTACTCTAATTACTTCAGCAGATACAGGAACAGTAACTAACGGCATGTTAGCATCAACTTCTGTTTCTAGTGCAAAGATTGCTTCTAATGCTGTTTTAACGAGTAAGATTAATGCTAGTGCTGTAACTACTGCTAAGATAGCAAACAGTGCTGTAACGGCTGATAAATTAGCAGGGTCTTCAGTAACTACCGCTAAGTTAAATGACGGTTCAGTTACAGTAGATAAGATAGATGGCTTGTCTAGTTTTGGTAGTGGAACAGTAATTAGTTCAGCAGAGAGAACTAAACTCTCAGGTATTGAAGCGTCAGCAGATGTAACAGATGCAACTAATGTGGCTGCGGCAGGGGCAGTAATGGATGGAGACTTTTCTAGTAATGGTTTCATGAAAAGAACAGGAGCAGGTAGTTACACTGTTGACACTAACACTTACCTAACATCTTTAGCGGTAACTGGTCTTTCAGACATTAATGCCTTCGATACAGATTTGAGTAGCGTTAGTGCATCACATGATAGTTTAGCATCTGCTAAAGCAATTAAGACATATGTAGATGCTAATGCAGGTGGCTCTTTTACTTCCTTCAATATTAAAGATGGAGTTGGAACTACTGTTAATGTTACAGATGGTAAACATGTTCAGTTTACACAAGGAACAGGAATAACTGCTACATGGACTGATACTAACAGTGGTGCATCAAGTGACCCATTTGACATTACCCTCACTAATACTGGGGTTACTTCTAATGTCGCAGGAACAGGAATTGGTGTAAGTGGTGCTACTGGTGCTGTAACTATTACAAATACAGATTTAGGTTCTTCACAAAATATATTCAAAACAATAGCAGTTAGTGGACAAGATAATATTGTTGCTGATTCTAATAACGATACTCTAACCTTTGTTGGTGGTACTAATGTAACTATAACTACTACGGCAGGTTCAGATACTTTAACAATAAACGCTGCCGATACAAATACACAAATTAGCCAAGAACAAGTTGAAGATTATGTTGGAGGATTAATTACAGCAGGTAGTAATATAACTGTACAATACAATGACGGTGCAGGACAATTATCAATTGCAGGAACGGCAAACGATGATGTGTCTGTACCGAATCTAAAAACTGCTTTGAACTCTGATTTTGGTGGAGATTTTACTATTGGTAATCAATCTGATGATACTCTAACAGTTAGCGGTTCTCTTACTGTTGGTGCTGATTTGATTGTTAGCGGAGACACTGTAACTGTAAATACTTCAACTCTAACAGTAGAAGACCCGTTGATTTCTCTTGGAAAGAACAATGATGCTGATACTGTTGATTTAGGTTTCTATGGTAAGTATAATGATGGAAGTAATATTAGATACAGTGGTTTGTTTAGAGATGCTTCTGATAGTGATAAATGGAAGTTGTTCTCATCAACAGGTAACTCAAATGCAGAGCCTACAAGCACAGTAAATACAACAAGCGGTTTTACATTAGGAACATTAGTTGCTTCTTCCTTTGAAGGTGGTTTAGTTGGTAATGCAACTACTGCAACAACATTGGCTACTGCACGAACAATAGCAGGTGTATCTTTTGATGGGTCAGCAGATATAGCATTACCATTAAACAACTTAACAGGAACTCTTGCAGTATCAAGAGGTGGAACAGGATTAACTTCTATTGCTTCACTATTGAACAGTAACGTATCATTAGCAGTTGCAGACTTATCTGATATTGCTTCTCTTGATACAGATATTAGCAGTGTTAGTTCCAATGATGATACTCTTGCTTCTGCTAAGGCTATCAAAACATATGTGGATGCTCAGTTTGCAGGAGCAGGTTCAGGTGATATGACTGGTGTTGATATTACAGCAGGGGATGCAATAACAGTATCTCAAAGCAATACAACATCAGGAGATTATACTGCTACAATAAGTGTATCAGGATTAGGTGTTGCACAATTAGCAGGTTCGGCTCTACAAACAAGTTCAGAATCTTTCAATAACAATGATACAAGTTTGATGACTTCTGCTGCTATTGAAGATAAGATTCTATCATACGGGTATGGAACAGGTAGTGGTGATGGGGATATTACTGCTGTTTATGCCGGAGTAGGTTTGAGTGGAGGAGCAACTACTGGTGATGCAACACTAAACTTAGACTTCTCTGAACTAACAGATAAAACAGATGATATTGCAGGAACTACTGAGTTTATTATACAAGATGGAACTACTGAATCTAGAAAGGCTGCATCTGAAATAAAACTCTCTTACTTCAATAATGATGCTAATTGGAATAACTACGTTCATCCAACAGGAGCAGGTAACAATCACATTCCAAGCGGAGGAAGTGCAGGTCAATTCTTGAAATACAGTTCAAGCGGAACAGCAGTTTGGGCTACACCAAGTTACACAACAGAAGAACAAGTAGAGGATTTTATCGCTGCAATGATTACTGAGGGTAGTAATATAACAAAAACATATGACGACGCAGCAGGAACTCTAACAATAGCAGCAACAAATACTAACACTCAGTTATCTAATGAACAGGTGCAAGACATTGTAGGAGGAATGGTAAGTAGTAACACTGAAACAAATATTGCAGTCACTTATGATGATACTAATGGAAAACTGAACTTTGTATCAACACAACTAAGTCTTCTTGATGAAGATGATTTTGCTTCAGATAGTGCAACGGCAGCAGCAAGTCAACAGTCAATCAAAGCCTATGTTGCCACACAAGTATCAAACTTAGTTGATTCTGCACCTTCTGCTTTAGATACCTTAAATGAATTAGCGGCAGCATTAGGAGATGATGCTAGTTTCTCAACTACAACTGCAACTGCATTAGGTAACAGATTGAGAGTTGATACAAATAGTCAAGGATTAACTTCTACACAAAAAGGAAACGCATTAGACAACTTAGGAATAACTGCATCATTAGCAGAGATAAACATACTAGCAAGTGGTTTATCTGCCGGAGACATACCAAATCTCAATGCTAGTAAGATAAACGATGGAGTATTTGATGCTGCTAGAATACCAACACTAAACCAAAACACAACAGGAAGTGCAGGTAGTCTATCTGCAACACTAGCAATAGCAAGTGGAGGAACAGGAGCGACTAGTGCATCCGGTGCAAGAACCGCTTTAGGATTAGGAGCAGCAGCAGTAAAGGCAGTAGCAAGTGATGATTCAAATGGAATTGCTGATGGTGAAAGCGGATTAGTTACAGGTAATGCAGTTTATGATTACATTGCTGCACAAGGATTCGGAACTGCTACGGGGGATATAACCGCAGTAACATTCCAAACTGATTCAGGTTCAGGTGCTAAAGCAACAGATACAGGTGGTTCTGCTGATTTCATATTACAAGGAAGTACAGGAATAGATGTCACTAACAATCTAACTACAATGACTGTTGCTCTTGATTTAGCAGAGTTAGCAGATGGAGCAGATGATGTTGTTGGTAGTGCAGACGAACTAATTTACTTGGATGATGGAAACCAAAAGAGGAAACTCATTAGTGAGATTAAGTTAGGCCAATTCAATAACGACCAAAACTGGAATAACTATACTCATCCTACACATAATGGAGATGATATAGATATTGACACAACTGCATTAACAGGTGCAACCGTCATTTCAGACTTAGACCTCAACATAACTACTGATACACTTGGTCACGTTACAGATGCTAATGCTACAATAGCAACAAGAAACTTAACCTTAGCGAACTTAGGCTTTACCGGAGATGCCGATGCTACTGATGACCAAACTGCTGCCGAGATTACTGCACTGTTAAATGATGTAGCAAGTTATACACTTGGAGATAACTCAGGAACAATTACAGTAGGTAATCACTTAACTGTAACAGGAGATTTACTTGTAAGTGGAAATACTGTAACACTCAATACGGCAACACTTGATGTTGAAGACTTAAACATAACAGTGGGTAAAGGTGCTACTACTTCCTCTGCTACAAATGGTGCAGGGTTAACCTTTGGTGCTTGGTCAAGTGGGACTGTTCCTACTCTAACGTGGGTTCATGCAGATAGTAGATTATCAGTGAATAAGACTCTTCATTCCAGTGGTGGTTTTGTTGGTGCATTAACAGGTGACGTAACAGGTAACGTAACAGGTAGTTCAGGTTCAACAACAGGTAATGCTGCGACTGCGACTGCCCTTGCCGGAAATGCAAATGCTAATGTTGTATATGCAGGGCCAACAACAGGTAGTGCCTCCGCACCTGCATTTAGAGCATTAGTAGCGGCAGATATTCCTGACCTATCAGGAACATACTCTACTAGTGATACAGTGGATATGGGAGATGGGTTCATTGTAGTAGGAGATTCTAATTCAAATGCAACTACTATTGTTGAAGGTGAAACATTAACTATTGCAGGTGGTACAAGTATTTCAACAGATACAAGTGCTGATGGAACATTAACAATAACAAACGATGCTCCACACGTTGCAACGAACTTAGGAAAAACAACCGCTACTGGTCAAATCACCATTACAAGTAGTACAGGAAACAATGTAGTAATCGGTGAAGCAACTGGTAGCATTGCCGGATTAATGTCAACTACTCATCATGATAAGTTAGATAATATTGAAGCAGGGGCAACAGCAGACCAAACAGCAGCAGAAATAACTGCTCTACTAGATGATGTTGCTAGTTATACTCTTGGTACAGCAGGTTCAGGAACAATAACTATTGCTAATGATTTAGTTGTTACCGGAACTACAACTACCAATAATGTAGAAACTGTAAGCACAAGCAATGGAGTTGTGTTTGAGAGTAACGCAACAGGCTCACATGTAGATAAAGAAACACTACTAACAGGAGTAACAGGACTTACTTCTGACATAACAGTAACTTTACCATCCACAACAGGAACATTAGCACTTACTTCATCTAATATAACTGGAAATGCTAGTACGGCTACTACTGCTACCCACATAGCAGGGGGAGCATTAGGTTCTATACCGTATCAATCCGATTCTGCAACTACTGCTTTACTAGCAGGTAACACTACTACAACAAAGAAGTTCCTTACACAAACAGGAAATGGTTCTGCTTCTGCTGTACCTTCTTGGGGAACATTAGTCGCAGGTGATATACCGAGTTTGAATGCAAGTAAAATTGGTAGTGGTACACTACCAGTAAATAGAGGAGGAACGGGAACTACAAGCAGTAATAGTTGGTTAAATAGTAGAATTACTACAAATGCTGATGGGTCACTTAACTACGATGCTACTTCTCCTACGGCAGTAAATCACGATAGCCTAGCAGGTTTCGTGGCAGCAGAACACTACCGATGGGATACTGATATAAGCGGTACTGCTACAATTCATGCAAACAACATTCCTACACTAAATCAGAATACTACTGGGAATGCTGATACTGCTACATTAGCAACTAGCATAACAGTCTCCGCTAACAATTCAACAGATGAGACTGTTTACCCTGTCTTTGTAGATGGTGCAACAGGAACACAGGGAGCAGAAACAGACACAGGACTATCATACAATCCTAACACTGGTATATTGTCTTCATCAGGTTTTACAGGTGATTTAACAGGAGATGTAACGGGAACTGCTAGAGGATTAACATCTGTAAGTAATGGTAGTATTACTATTAGTCCTAACGGTACTGGTAAGACTAATTTTAGAGGGAGTAATGTAACTAGGGTTCATAGTGATACTGGTGATACAACAGGAAATGCAGCACAACAACTTGGTATAACTAAGGTAACAGGTTCTTCAAATCCTTTATCAGCAAACGTTTCTACTGGTAGTGCATTTAGCGTTCCTTTCATATTACCTAACGGAACGGTTAATTCGGGTACAAGCGGGTATAGAGCAATAAAAGGAACTATACATATTGATGCAGGACTATCGAGTGATAACTTTGTTATGACTCAAGACTTTATTGCTAACGACAGGTATGGAAATGCTCAGTTTGACTTCATAAGTTACGGTGTTGTTCATGAAGGAACAAGTGATATGCCATTTGAAGTTTCATGGAATGAAGCAAGTGGAGATGATATGACTTTGAGTATAAAGAACGTAACAGGAGCAGATGTTACAAATGCAATTAAGGTCTATTGGGATTTGACACTTTTCCCTAAAGCATAATAAAGTAAAACAATGTAGGAGTACTAGTACATAATGGAAAGTGAAGTTATGGTGGAATAATATGGCAGATACAGACTTTAAGGTTAAGAAAGGTTTGATAGTAAGAGATGGTGATTTATCCATCAAAAGTAAAAGTGGAACACAAAAAGAATTACGATTCTATGAAGGTTCTAACTATGTAGGATTTGAAGCCCCTGCTCTTTCTGCTGATGAGATATGGGTTTTACCTAACGCCGATGGTTCAACTGGTCAAGCATTGAAGACTGATGGTAGTGGTAATCTCGGTTGGGTTACTGTGGGTGATGCAGTAGTAGCAGGTTCAAATACTCAATTACAATATAATGCTAATGGCTCATTAGGTGCAATACCTACATCAGTAGCAACATTTGATGGAACGGATTTAACTAAACTAACTATTGGTGATGTATCAGTAGCAAGTGGTAATCCATTAAATATCAACGTATCAGATATAGGTTGGCATGGATTAAGCGGAACAAGTAACTTAAACTGCTTTGGTGGTGAAGGTCAAATTAAAGGTTTCAGTAACTCTAATTCTGCGAGTAAGCCATTTTATACATTCAATGGTGTAGCAAGTGGAAATACAGGGATGTTTCCAAGTGGTTCAAATGGTGTAGGTTTTACTGTTAATGGAACTGAAAGATTACGAATACACGATGCAGGTCAAATAGGTATTGGTGGTGCTAATTATGGAACTGATGGTCAAGTATTAACTTCAACAGGGCCTAATTCTGCCCCTGCTTGGGAAGATGTTTCAGGTGGCGCACCAACAACTGCTCAAGTATTATCTGCTCTTAATGCTGATTGGGGCGGAGACAAAACATTTGGTACACAATCAGACGATACTGCTACATTTACAGGAGCAGTTGTTGTAGGGGATGGAACACAACCAATATCAGCAGGTCAATTAACTGTTGTTCAAACTGATGGAGATGAATCCGCACATACTCTTCTTTTGATGGATAACGAAGATGATGCTACAAGAGGCCCAATAATGACCATGTATAGAAACACGGCATCTCCGGCGGCAGGTGATAGATTAGGTTCTATCAGATTCAATGGTGAAGATGGTGGTGGCTCTGCAAGGGACTATGCTAAGATAGAAGCAACTTCTGTTGCCGTTGGAGCAGGTTCACATACTGGCTCTCTAGTATTCTCAACAACTATTGGTGCTGCTATAACTGATATTATTACAATGGATGGTACAACAGGTGGTGCTTATGGAGGATTAGTGTATAATCAAACAGGGATAAAAACACTAACTAATTCTGTTTCTGCTACAAGTACTGCTAATAATAACTATATTACTTTACTTGCAGTACCTCATGCTACATTCAAGGCAGTTAAAGCATCAGTTCATATTACAGACTCTTCAAACAATGAAGTGCAAACTATGGATTTGGTTTGTCACTATGATGGTTCTAATGCTAATTATACTACTTACGGTATAATTTATGATGGGGCTGCAACAATTGGTGAAATAGAAGTTGACATTAATAGTAGTAATATCAGAATTAGATTTAAAAATACGCAAGGTTCAACCGCGAATCTTGCAGGGAGCATACATGCAGTATGCCATCCATGAGGTGATTAAATATGGGTAGACAAGCATTTAGAAGAAGAAAGGCAGATGGAACAATAGATGATGGTACAAGCGCACCTTCGGTAGATATAGGACATAGGGTATTTGATAAAGGAAGTTCAACATCAACAGGAGCGCATTATCTTAGTTGTGGCAATGGTGGGTATAATAGTTTAAGCACTTCTATGGCGTGGAATAATACTACAAGTTACGGATGGAGATTAACTCCGTTTTATTCTTTCTTTGGTGGTGATGTATCAATGGCAAGTATTCAAGTTGCTACTGGTGTAGAGGGTTGTAAGTTTGAAGTAGGAATATATGAATCTGATAGTAATGGTATGCCAACAAATAGAGTTCTTGAATTAAGTTTTGATTGTGCTTCTGCGGGTACTAAAGATATTAACGTAAGCCCAAATGTAACATTAACTGCTGATAAAATATATTGGTGTTTATTTGCGAGAAGTGGAGGTTCAAACTCATTTAGAATGTGGGGGCAAAAGCATCACGCTATTATGCCACCCGCAGAACAACGAGTAAATTATATGAACATTGGTTGGTATGTTATTGGTGATTCAACTCCACCAAGTAGTATTACACATAATACAATTTCTTGGACATCAGAATCAAACTTACCATTGATAACATTAAAGATAGTATGAGGTGATTAAATGGCTTTAGATAGAAATTATACATTATATAATCAAGATGGAACTATTGTAGAAACAGGAATGAGAGATTTTCAATGGGAAACAATTTTGATGGCAAGAATAACACAACTAGAAATATCAGATATATGGATGCTTGTTGATAGATATAATACTCTTACAAGTGAGCAACAGGCAGAATTAACTACATACAGACAGGCGTTAAGAGATATTACAGATTATTTAGATGAAGAAGAAGATATGGATGGTGCTAACAACGCTGCCGATAATTTTCCTAATGCTCCATCTTGGATGAGTTAATCTAAACCCATATCAAATAAAGCATCCATAAGTTTTCGTTGAGTTTCTAAGTAGTCTCTCCAAATAGGTTTTTTGAATACCTTCTCAAAACCCTCAAGTTGAGCATCCCAATATTCTTCATCCATTTTAATCCCAATCTTCAAACGCTTCAGCCATGAATGTTTTCCACATTTTACATGAACCATTATGGTGTTTTCTTTCTTCCACTAAATACCCCCCCTAAACACGAATAAAAATATTGAAAATGCAATGGTACTGCAAATTACAATCTAAGCCTCCCCCAAGCAATAATGCCTATTAGTAAGTCATATGGTAAGGTGAGTTTACTCAAAAAAATCATCCTCCGACTCAAACATAGAAAGTAAAAACGAAATTAAATTAGATGTCATTTTTTTCCGCCTCCTTCAACAAGTGTAGAAAATACACCGAAGGTTAATTTACTTTTTGCACTTAATAGAAATAAACACTTAATTTTGAAAAGTTTTGTTGCCGAGGCAAGGGGGTTGGCTAACCTTTTATGGTTTTCACAGATAACAGTTTATTTCTATTATTAATATAATGGAGAGTATGCTTTTAAGATTTGATGGTATTTTTGCGATAAAAAAAAGAGGCACTATGGCCGGATTCAATTATCCGACCATAATGCTTTACATTTTCTACATTGCCATATCTTGATTTCATCAAGACTGCCAACATATACGCCTTTGATGCGTCTTGCTATTGTTGTCTGTTTACAATATTTACAAACTTCACGCAGGGCCATTTCCTCTGCCTCGTTCTTCTGCAATTAGTTTATCCATATATTCTTCAATGCTTTGTTCGGAATATTTACTATTACCGAATGCTGCAAAGAAAAGTAAAGATATAACAATAACGAAAACAAACCATGCAATTATTTCAAAAGTATCCATTTACCACTCAACTCCCAAGTCCTTTACTATTTCTTCCTCTAGGGAGAAACCTTTAACCATTTTGTTGTTAACCCCATGTTTCCATAGGTCATAGACCAATTCACAATCTTTTAAGCAATATTCTGCTACTTCTGAATAACCACCTGCTTTCCAAACAATAGGTGCATCAGCACTATCCATTATTTTTTCTGAGCCAAGTGTGTGTTGTACTAAATTGTTAAGACTATATCTTTCCTTGTATTCCTTTGAAAGAATAGCACTAGTATCAATATATGCTTCACTATCAAGATATTTTTTAATACAATAAATATCCATTGCATTTTTCAGTACAGGCAAGTCAAAGTTTCTGATGTTGTGACCAAGTAACTTGCCACCCTTTTCAAAGTGGTCATCTAAATCAAACTTCAATTGCGAAAGAGGTTTGATTTGTACATTACTTTTTGCTAGGCTATCAACAGACTTGTCAATATATATTGTGCCTTTGTCTCCATCCCAAGTACAAACTGTTGACACTAAAAACATGTGGGTATTATCCCAACCACCAATTTCATAGGAAAAGTTCTTTGTTTCTAAATCAATTGCTAGAACAGAACTCATTTATTCCTCATCCTTTTCATCTTTGTTCCCGCTTGTCCATAGAGACGCAATCTTCTGTGCTTCAGATTGTTTTGGGTTAGGTGCATCTTTTACATTGCCTTTTGTTAGAAACGCTACTATTTGTGTTTCTCCTACGTTTAGCATTGTTTGGAGTTGCCAACCCTCTTGTCCAAAGGCATTAAGTTGTTCAATAATTACCTTTGGGCCATCTCTTGCGTCAAACACTAAATACTGGTTTTCATATGTCGTTTTACTACTCATTTTTTCATCACTTCCTTTTTCAGTTTTACATATCCATATCTGCCTTCTCGTCTTTCATCAAAATGCTCCGATACTTCTTTGTAGTTTCTATACACTTGTGCTTGTCCTCTTCTTGTTGTTTTCATAACGTGTGCTAACAAAATAGACTTATTCACCCACCTTTCTCCATCCATCACTCTAGCATTTGGTGTTTTAACCAATTCACTGAATGCTTTTTTGAACTCTCCTACTTTGGCTCTTTCTTGAATACTCTTGTGGTCTGCCTTAAGTGCTAAGTCAAGCCACGATACAAGCGATTTATAACATTGTCGAGTAATATAAGCACCTTGAGTTACATGTCTTTCTGTTACAATAAAGCGGTTTTCTTTATTTCTAATGGTAGTTCCTGATTCAGCAATACATGATAACACTGCTAACTTAACCATCATCCCTTGCATTCTAGTAATGAAGTTGTTTGCTATTTCCATAACGGCAGGTCTGCTAGTTTGTACGAAGTTTTGGAACTTCCAAGTTTCATTCTTTATTGCATCATTAACCCCTTTACCAAAGGTAATTGTTCTTAGTGGGTCTTCTCCTGTTTCTTCATAGTGCTTTTTTAGTGTTTCATATATCTTAACAAAAGAACCTGCAAAACCATCAATAGGTGTTTGTGCATCGTCTATAACCCCATAAGAATCTGCTATTTTATTTCTAACATAATTCTGTTCACTGATTGGAACTTCTCTAATGTAAATTAAAGAACGTTGCATTGCACCTGTTTCAGTAATAGCATGGGTCAATGTTTTTGGTATATATGTAGTAGCCCACATTGAACGACTACTTCTACATTGCATTAGACCACCCTTTAGTAATCTCTTGGTAATTATCCAATTCTGACCCCATAAGGTATTCATAAAAGTGTTAATATACAAAACAACTTTGTTCTGATGTTGGCTTTGTTTGAATATTCCTGAGTCTGCAAACTCATCATAAACTAGTAAACCACCACCTTCTAATTCACCATATATTTGTACAGGAACTTCTACTCTTCGCTCTCTACCTGTTTCATCGTCAACTACAACTTGTTCTTCTGTTCCCATAGAACCAATTAAACCTGCATCCGTAGTGTCTTTAATCTCAGCAACAGAAAACCTAGTTCCTGTTCTAACGTTTTGCCAGCCATACTCTCCTACTACATCGTCTCTAGATTCTACCGGATATCTTTCATTTAACTGCTTAAACACTTCTTTTGCTATTGGCCCATAAAAATTATACAGTTCTGTCTTACCAGTACCACTAGTTTGCATAACAATTACTTGTAATCTAGTATCTATCCTTCTTCTTCCTGATGGAATACAAACAAACTCTTTGCATATCTGTCCTAACAGATTGTAATATGATAACATTGCAGGAACTTCGTTATTTAATGAAACTTCTACTGCACTTGTTACATATTTCTCTACAACTTTAGGTATTTTACTAGTTTTAGTGTACTCTTTACCTTCTTCTAAAGATTCGTAGTACATTCTGTCTATTTCTGCTTCCAATTCAGGATTATCTATTGTCAATTCATCTTCTCTTTTACTATTCATATTATAACTCCATTTTTTCTTCTTTATTTAGTGTGTCATGTATTCTTTTTGCTAATACACTACCTATTCCATCTAATGCACACAATTCATTAGACGTTGCTTCTCCTATTTCCATGATAGAACCGAACTCATCTAAAAGCATCTTTGCTTTTTTCTCACTTAGTCCCTTTATCATGGTTAGTACATCAAGTCGCAAGTCTGCGGTACTAATTTTTCTCTTTTTTACTAGTTTGGGAGTATAAACTTCCCTATCATGTGGTTGCATCTTACAAACAACTGCTATCATGTCAGCCGCAGTTAATGCATCCTTAAACCAAAGTAAAGAACAGTCAGTGTCGAGTATAATTTTACCCATTGCACCATAGAACTTTTTCTTTAGTATAACTCTTTGAGTTGCTTTGTTCATTGTTGACTTACTGTAATCAGAATGTTTTCTAAATGCAGAATCAAAAGAACCGTAAACAATAACTAAGTTATTTGTAAAGGCTCTATCCATGTTATCCATTTGATTCCATAACCTATTATTTACAATAGATTGAAGGAAATCAAAGGATGATTTAGCCTCAAAACAAACGTCATTGAAAACATAATCTCCAATCTCTATGAATTGCTTTTCATATTGAATATTATATTCTTGAGCCTTTTCAATTACTTTCTCTGTTAGTTCCGAGTTTTCTCTACTATCTATTATTAGTTTCATTCACAATACCTCCAACATTTACCGATACAATACCCTTGAGGTATAAGTGTCTTACAACTAGGGGCATGATAACCCTTTGAAACTATTCCTGTAACGTACTTTCTAGTAACATGCTCATCCCAATCTAACCATATCTCATCTTTACTAGCAATAGTTTCCAATTCAGACATAATAGTATTAATTATTTCTTGTTGTTGTTCTAATGGTAGATTTCTTTCTCTACCACTAAGTAAATCTCTATACCACTGAATAAGATATACTCTAGCATAATGACTAGGGTTCTCAACCATAATAGCATTATTCAAACAAGGTAGTATTGGTATTTTACCAATAGGCTTAGGCATTTCAACTTCTATGTCTGATACTTCTATTGGTTTAACAGATGGGAATACTATCTTCTTTGAACCATATTCTATATCAATAGGAGTCATGGTCTTTGCAGTTTCAAGTATCAAACCTAAATCTTCTAACTTGTAATTAACAGGAATACAGAAGTAAGATTTATCATCACCGTAAGTACTACTTAGATTCATAGAGTTAGGTATTCTACGCAATCTAGTTATCTGAATACCAGTCCTATCAAGTGTAGGATAATCTTTAGCCAATTCGGAATAATACTGTTGAATGCTTCTAATATCAGTGACTCGTTCTCCTTTGGCAATGATATGGAAACCCTTACCACTGAAATAACTTCTGAACAAGATGTCTTGTTCTTCTAGCCTTTTAGCAACTGATACAAAGTCTTGGTGTGCTAATTCTAGTGGTTTATCGTGAGCATCAAAATCTAGAAACATTCTGTCAAGAATAACAGAAGAATCAATCTGAGTATTGTCATTAATATCTTCAAAATCATATACAGTAGTATAACAATTCATTTTACCATTGTATTGGTTAAACCAATCAATATATTCACTTTTTGTTTTTACTACTCTTCTTCTCATCTGCGGAGCGTTCGGGAGATGACTCCCCGCCCACACTACTCTCGGAAACCTCATTTGTTTCATCCTCCTCATTTTTATTATTACCAAAGTTTACATTTGCATTCAGTAGTTGTTCTTGAAGTATGCTTGCTACTTCTAATTGTATTTGTTCTATTACTAGGTTCTGAAAGAAACTTCCAAATCGAATTGTTTTTTGAAATATCTCTTCTTCCCATACAATAGTTAATTTTTCCTTAGCATCTAACTGAGTATATATTTCTTCTGAAAAGTCTTTCACTAACTGATTCATATTAGTTAAATCAGCAAAAGTCCATTCTCTAGAACTTAGTATTTGTTTTACTTTATCTTTCATACTATCACTAAACCTTCTGCTTCCATTCTTTCCCAAAACGAAACTGCTTTACTAGCCATAGAGCCTACTAATGCCATGTCTCCTGTTAGAAAAAGAGATTCTAAGTGTTCTAAAAAATCTTCTAAATATTTTTGACCTTCTCCCATACCAGTATTTTCTATACCGAACTCATCTATCATCCACATAGGCTTGTCGTTATATCTTGTTATGTGGGCTTTGCCTGTGGCTTGTCCGTCATTAGACATCCATTTTTCCCACATATTTTCTTCCCCTTCTTTGTCTTTTATTATATCCTTCCAATTCATTTTTTATTCCTCTCTCTATATTCTTTTTTTCTTCTAAAGTATTCTTTCCACTTCATTTTCTCCACCTTTTAACCATAGTAGATACTGTGCCTATGAAATATATTATACGAATAACCCATTTCATTATAACCACCCATCTTCACTAGCAGTATCGCATATTGAATAGTAACTACATGTTGGACATGTTCTAGCACTATATTTAGTGGGAAATATGTTTCTTTCGTAAGCATGAATCAAATTAGCAATCCCCTTCAATACTGCGGTTTCACTAGACTTCTTAGCCTCTTCTACATACATATGATTAGAAGCAGGATAATACCAAGCCCAATGAGTAATTGCATTATCTCTAGTTAATCCTAGTTCATCTATTCTCTCATCAGGACAGTTCTCAAAAAGAAGTTTATAGAAAGCCATTTCCTTTCTCATCATAGTTTTCTTGTATTCTTTCCATGCACCTGTTTTAAGTTCCATTGGAATATATGATTCTCCTTCCTGAAACATTCTATCAATAATACCTTGAAGGTGAACAACATAATCTCTTTCTAGTCTAATGGAAGGATAGTCTTCTCTTCTTATTGTAATCTTTGCGTCAATAGTTTCTTCATTAATTACAGGTAGAAAGTTATCTAATGTTCCTTCTTCCTTAGAATCCATGAATCTCTTTGCTTCGTATGTTGCTATTGTTTCATACATTGGACTCATTTCATCTAATGGAAATAAAGTATAACAATAATTAGTTAATTCTTCATGGGTCATATTTTCTGCTTTGGAAATATCAAACTCATCAAAGAATGCTTCTCTTGCATTGTGTGCAATAGTTCCTTTGTACATTGCTTCTGTTGTGTCTTGTGGTTTTTGTTCAATATAATTGAACTGATACTTCTTAGGACACCATTGAAATGAACCAAATGAAGATTTACTTATCTTCAATATTGGAAGACTATCATCTCCATATGTTTCTGCATTCCATTGATATGTGTATTCTTTTGTGTTACTTGCGGGTCTACTCATTTTTATTCCTCTTTTTAATTATTTTTTCTACTTCTTCTACATTTGCTATTATGCATTTATTACATTTACAATCTCTACCATGTTTAGGTGGAGGTTTTTCTATTACATTCATTTTAGGCATTCCCTTTTCTACATAAACAGAATACCCTATTACATATTTTGGCTCATTGAATAAAACAGTCTTTGCTACAAAGTCTTCTGTTAACTCAACTACTTCTTCTGTTTCTTCTATCTTTTCCTTGTTAAAGTATTTATTGTATAATGCAACTAGCCTGTCTACTCGACGTTTGTTCGACCAAGATAAACCTCTATACAATCTGCTTTTCAAAACCAATCCTCCATACTGCTTTGTTTCCTATCACGGTAGATTTGTGATATATCCCAACCCATTGCTTCGTAAATAGGCTCTGCTTTGCTAATTATAGAACTAGCATAATGGTTGTAATCAGGAGTGTACTCAAGTAAATCCTTTTGAGTCATTGCAGAAACATAGTTAGGTATGACATCATTCCTGTTTAACGGATGAAAGTAAGTATCATGTATGTCTCTAATTCTTAGATACAGATATGAATCATCAATCATGTTATCAGGATTCTTTGTGTTATGATATAACACACCTTCAATGCCTGAACCTATTGTTGGTCTTTTTCCTTTCAAAGTTATGAACTCAGGTTTATTACAACAAGGGTATTTTTTCCCTATTGTAATATTAGCAAGTTCATGTAAATGATACTTCGTATGTTTGTTGAAGTTTCTTATACAAGTCTTACATTTCACTAAGAATCTTTCTTCTCTAAATCTACTACGTTGTGCTAACATTGAGATATCAATATTACCATTGACAACATTATAGTATTCATTGTGTAAGTAGTTAGTTATCTCTTCTTCTGTTTCTTCCTTTACCCATCTATCTAAAACTTCTAACTGAATCTTCTTTGCTAGAGGAGTTATTGCCACTCTCTTTGCAGTAAAACCAGTCATAGTAAACTCCAAATCATCTAGGTACTCACCATCTTTCCATGAGATTAACCCTGCGTTTCTGTTTTTCTTACATCCTACACCTAGAGTCTTGAAGAACTTCTCAAACTCAAGAGTTACAGGATGTTCGTCTAAACCTAGAACATTAGGAAATATTTCTCTAACGTGTTCGTTCAACTCATCTAATACTAGTTGTGCTTTCTCAACACTATCATCTTCCATCTTAACGTAGATAGAATCTGTATGTCCATAAACTACTTTCATATTATATTCACATCCTGCAATAGAGATATTAAACCATAGAAGAATACACCTACTGCAAGATACTTTAGAATAACATAAACATCATCAAGTAAAACATATGCTTTCATTATCATTTTTTCGGTTCTAGATGGAGCAAACTCTTCTATCATCTTTCTATTTATTTCTTCAACTTCTTCTTGTAGTTGTTCTACATCTATCTTTGCGGTTTTAATTGGCATTCATATCCCTCACTTTAAACGCGGCAGCCCTTATTGCTTCTCTAGCACTAGCAGTTATACTAGCAGCCAAATCAACATTAGCCCAACCAAATCCTTGATACGCAATTATCCCGTAGAAAGACGCAGAAAGCCGTTTTACTGCTAACTGATTGTTATTCCACTTGGCATATTCATCTTTGGATGTTGCCTGTTTCATCTTCTTTTTATATTCGTCTCTTAACTCTTTCAAGTCAAGTACTGCTTTAGGTAGTAAACCTAACTCATCTGTTTTGAAATACATCATCTCTTCTCTTTTGACTTCACTAAAATCTCTAGGTATTGCTAAGTTAACTGCAAAGTCTGTTGGTTCTTCCGAAATAGTTTCCCAAGATATATTCCGTGAAATTATCATTGAAGGATATAGCCCTGCAAAATCAAAAGCAGCAACGTTCCGATGAAGGCCATTTGTACCTTCACTGAGGGGATTGTATATCATTGCCCCCTCATACTCCTTACGTTCACCTTTCTCTCCAGTAGGGGCTTTCCACCAAGCATTACGCATGAAATATATACCACCCATGTTACTAGCATAGAAACATGCATCAAACGGTGCTTTCAAAAGTCTCTGTAAAGAAAGAACTGCATCAATACAGTGGTTTTCTTCATCAATTCTTTTGATTAACTCTACATCCTTGAAAGCATATTCAAGATATGTATCTGCATCTTCTAACCATGCTCTTCTGAAAAACTCATTCTTGTCAGGAAACTTTTCGCTAACTAATTTGACATCACCAAGTACATTCTCAGAAACGTAATCTAATGAAAGAGAAGGTAATGTTCCACGTTGAGCATCATTCCATTGTCTTTCAAAAATCAAATCTAATGCTACTGTAATCATTCCCTTGATTGGTTGAGTTACAGGAGAGTAACCTTCTACTCTAGACTTCCAAATAGTAGGCTTATTTCTTTTCCAACCAATACCAGTTATCTCATCAAAAGGTGATAGTAGTCTTGGGTCAATATTATGATGAACCATTCTAGTAAACAACTTTGGTATATCGAACTTCCATCCGAACCAAGAGATAAGCATATCAGGTTCTTTATCCATAGCGAATGCTAAGAAACCTGTAAGCATATTGTGTTCACTATTATATCTATGTAGGATAAAATTATCATTGTCTTTCAATACTATATTTTTACCCTCTTCAGGATACCAAGCGAAGACATGATATTCATCATCATAATTATCATAGATGACAATACAAGTAATATACTCATCATACCTACCACCTTGTTGCCATTCCATATCCCAATACCATCTACGCAAGTTTTGCTCAGGTATTTCTTTTATTTCATCAACTGCATATCTGTAATGATAAGGTACATCTGCTTCAAACGTTTTAATGTTATTAGCCTCTAAAGCAATCCTAACATCTTTAGAATATTTAGGATTATTAGGTGTCCAAGTTACTTTATGTAATGGTCTTTTTTCAAGGCTAACTTCACCACCACTTGGGGTAAAGTTTACTTTGATGTTAAAAGAACCATGAGTGTCTTTACACTTAAAACTAAAATCAGTCGCTCCGACAGGAATAAGGTCGCTAAGTACATACATGTAAGGTTGAAAGTCGGAGTGAGACACAATCTTACTTTGTATCTCATCTCCTTCTCTCCACCTTAATCCTATTCCATTTTCTGTTTTACATATTATCATTTTTATTCCTCTTCTAAATTAAAATCGTTATGGTCTAACATTCCAGTTCCATTAGTTTGAAGCCAAAATAACTTTATTCTTTCATCCATATAATCACCTGTTAAGGTAAGGTGCTTTCAACAGTAGTCTGTTTGTTGTTACGAAAAGAACAGGAGCATCATCCTTGAGGTACAGTCTAACTGCACCATTCAAGAACTTTGCAAACTGTCCATTAAACTCAACAGTAGCACTATCGCCTTCTGCAATAGTGTACTCTACGTTAGTATCAATAGTCTCGTTCATTGTTTTAGTACTCGACATTGTTAATACTTCATCATCAAAGTTGAACTTATATCTAGCAATATTAACTACATCACATGCAGAACTTGCTCTTTTAATTTCATCTTCTGATATTACTATCTCTGCTTCAAACTGTGTCTTACCAAAGATAGGGAAGCCTTCACCCCACGAAGGATTATCACTTCTCATATCTTTAGTAAACGTTACAATCCTACCAATGTAATCATTGTGTGGATGTTCTGAAACTAGTGGTACTTTAGCATTAGCAGAATCACTACTAATAGTTAGGTAATCACTAACAGTTAATGTTATCTCATCACTAAACGCTTTGAGGTATTTTACTGTCTTCTCTATATCAACTATCCAAGAAGCAGTAGCAATACCTTCATTGGCTACTCTAGAAGCACAAATAGTAGTAGTATCTGCATTGTAGGCATTAAGATGCTCACCATCACTAACTAACCAAGCATAATTACTCAGTTGACCATTCTTACTACTGTCGCCATGATTGTATTTCCCTTTCAGAGCAACGCTTTCTATTAACTCTCTGAAATCATCTGTTTCTATTGTTATTGTTATTGTCATATTATTACCTCTTAAAGTTCGCCTGTTTTAATTTCAGCAACACCAGTCCAATCAATAGTACCATCTTTAATTGATAGAACCTTTCTTCTTGTTCCAATAAGTTCAGGCTTTCTTGCACTTGCTTCGAACAATGCAGTATATTCTGCTCCACCTTTTCTTAAGTCTCTCTGCATACGAATTGTAGCAGTAAAGATATCTTCTGTTGAGTCATGCCAGTTAGCCTCAACACCAATAGGGTTAGGATTACCTGCATACTTATCTTTAGAATGTGCAATCACTATTCGATGACAAGGCATCTCTAGTATCTGCTTATGTAAGAAGTTCTTGTAAGGTGTGTTTCTATCACCCCAAACATACGGAGGTTGCTTGATAACAGTATCAGCATCCATGCCATGCTTCTCACGCATCTTAGTTTCGCAAACATCTGTTAGAAGTTTATCTGCTCCATCAACTATTACTGCTTTTAGTTTACCTTCTTCTAAACATTCCATAGCCATTTCATAAAAAGTTCTAGCATTCATCATTGTAGCATCAAAATCAACTAAACTATCATCCTTTCTTTCAATTGGATTATCAACAACGATATTATCTATGTTATTGTAGTGGTTTCTTTTAACATCAATAGCCCTATTGTCGAAATCAAAAACATACACTTTCATGTCGTTTTTAATATCTTCTTCAGACAAAATATCTAATGATATTGCAGATTTAGCAGATTTTGGTTCGCCCCAAATACCTAAACACATGTAGGATTCTGCTACTTTTGCTTTATACTTGATTTTCTCAAGTCTTTCTTTCTTTCTTTCTTCAAACGTTTTAGTACCTGTACTTTTTCCTTTGTTCCAACTCATATTCATTCCTATTCCTTTTATTATCTTCAAATTGAACTAAATCATTACCAACTGTGGCTAATATTTCATTCAATCCTTCTCTATCTACTTTTACTCTTATTTCTTTACCGGATTTAGTATGTAATTTCATCCAAATCTCATTTTTTAGTTCGTTATTGGGTTTCCAAGTAACAAAATCAATGTTACTAACCCTTATTGCGTATGATTGACCATGAATTATGTCATCATCATCAGCATACGAAGTTATATTATATTCATTATAGTATCCTTTATTCATTTTATCAACTCTTAAGTTATTTTAGGGGCATTGCACCCCTATGACCAACAATAAGTGTATGGTTACACAAGATGTAATCAGACTGGCATCCAGTCATCATCAAACCCATCTGAGTCATCCTCAATATGAGTTATCTCTTCAGGACTACCGCCTCTAGCCTTTGTTACAAGTATTCCATTGACATTCAATGAAATTGGTCTTAAGTTACCGTCTTCATCAGTACCTTGTGAAGTCCTACCTACAACAACAACCTTTGACCCAATACCAAAGTCTATGTTAATATGTGGTGGTGTCCAACATGTTAAGTTATCATCATCTAGAGAGAACTCCGAGTTGAAGTCTGCTAGAACAAAGTATCTGTTACCATTCTTTGTCTGATTCATGTTAACAGTAGTAACATCACCATCAGTAAATACAAACCTATCATTGTAGGCTTTATCCATAAGCATACTGTGTGCTTGGCTCAAGTCAACAATAGGACAGAAGTTTGCTTCACTATATTCCATCAACGCATCCTGCATGTTAATATCAGATGTATCTTCCTTACGGGAATCATCATCAACAAGAGAACTGTTTGTAACAAGAGACTCTAGAGTTCTTGCTTTACCACCATGTATCTTAGTACCATCATTCGAGTTAAGAATACAATCGAAGTGTACAAACTCAAAAGTGTTGGGACAAAAATCCTTAGATGATTCTCCTTTGTAATTAAAGAAGAACTTACCAAACTTACCATCAACTTCACCAATGAAAACACCTGAGCGTCTCCATTCTGACATAGGTAGTGGTTTACCATATCTTGCTTTGTTCCATTCTGCATCATTAGTATCGAGAGGAGTGATGTATGTACCATCATCCATATCAGTGTGGTTAGCAGGTAATTTATCCATCATCTTAACTAACTCTTCACCATCTCTCATCATTCTACCTTCATACTTACCATCAACTTCTGTAAATACTGCTACTTGACCAGTAGAGAAAGAAGTATCTTTATCTCTTCTGTAATCAGCAACTACTGCTTCATTCTTTCTTGCTAACATATCTCTTGCTTCATCTAGTGATGCAAAGAAACCAAACGCTTGTTTGTAAAATCCGCCACCACTTGTTGAAGTAGTGTTTCCGCCATTGCCAGTGTTCTTTTGCGCTCTTAACGCACTATTGTAGAACTCTTTCCAAAGATTTAGACATAGTATGCCTTCTTCTTGGACACTAACGTTGTTCTTCTGACATATATCATCAAACCTCGCTAGTGCTTCTGCTTCGGTTAACCCGATGGCAGATGCCGTCTTTCCTATCATTTCTTTTATTTCATTTTCATTCATTTATTTTTTCCTCCTTTACGGTATTCATTTTTTTTCTTTCGTGTTTTATTTCCACTAATCCTTCTGTCAACATGACTAAGCCACATAATATCCAAAAGAAATTGGAATCTACGCTGATATAATCTAGCGTGTTTAATATTGGTAGTACTATCAGCAACGCACCACCTAACGCTATTATTTCGTAGCGTAGTAGTAGATGTTCTACATCTTTCAAATCCACTACACCATCTTCGTTAATATCTAATTTACTCATCATTACCATCTCCTTCTACCTCGTTTATCTATTCTCATTAGAAATCTCAATACAATAAACCCTAGTAAAATTGCTACTCCTTCCATCAAATCATCTGTCCTATCATCCAAGATGCTAACACTTTAGGAGTCATATTACTACTTCTCCACTCAGCCTCCCCAACTACACGGAGCATCTTGAACTTGGATTGTTGCGAAGAATCCATCTTTAATATAATATCGTGCAAATTAATGCAGATAGTCTTCATATCAGTAGAATCGTAAATCAATTTATGCACCTTCTCTAAAGCATTATCATAGTCATTTTCATTTATCATTTTCATTATTTTAGAGTATGGTTCTAAACTTCTATCTATTTGGTTTTCTAGGCTTCGATTGCTAGATGAGGATGCCTGTAATTCGTTAATCCCTCGTCTTAAATCACCCTGCAAATAGGTAATAAACCTTTTTAACTCATCCTCAGAATACTGTTTTACACCTTCTTCTGATAGGATTTTAGTGAAAATATCTAACATACTGTCAGGATTAACTCTCTTGAATTGGTAGTTTGCACACCTAGATTGCAAGGGATGAATAATCTTGTGTCTCTCATTACATGTAATAATAAATCTACAATTATCAGCATACCTTTCCATGACTCTCTTCAAAGCATTTTGTGCATCTCTCGTCATACCATCCATCTCATCAAGAAGTATAATCTTGAAAGGAGCATCACCTATAACTTTGGTAGAAGCAATTTCTTTAATCTTGGTTCTGACAGTTTCTAGTTTCCTATCATCAGAAGCATTAATCTCAAAGAAATTACCATGCTTGTTATCACCTAGTAACTCATTAACTAACGCAACGGATGCAGCAGTTTTACCTGTACCTGCTACACCGTAGAACAATACATTAGGCATGTTACCTGATGTTACCCAATGTTCTGCATCTAATACAAAACTTAGTTGTCCTACTATTTCACTTAGTTTACTTGGTCTATATTTTTCAGTCCATAATTCACTCATTGTCTCACCGTTTTATCCCAACCTAATGAAGATAGAATAATTGTATTTGCTTCTGAATCTCTAAGCCCCAATGACTTATTCATATTCATAGCCAGTTCTGATGCGTCTTCCTTTGAAAGTTCTAAGAACATACCATGCTCTAATGAATGGTATCCGTGTTCATGTTCTATTACACCTACAACATCATACAATCCTGTTTCATAGTTCCTAATAGTACTATATGCCTTTCTTGGTTGTGTTACATTAGTATAAGGATTAACTTGTACATAATGCCCCATTTTTGTAGATACTTGGTGTTGTGTTACTCCAAGATATTTTGCGTCTTGTTTCTTTGTTCTATATGCATCTCTAGCCTGTCTTGTTAATCCATATTTCTTTAACCAATAACGAATAACTCCTTCATTAACACCACAAAGAACTCCCATTTCTGTTATTGACATTCCTTCATCAAAGAAAGCAGTCTTTAACCAAGTTTTTGACTTATACTTATTTGACTTTGGCCTAACCTTGAAGTTGTCAACTTTCTTAACTTTCTTAACCTTTTTAACTTTCTTAACTTTCTTAACCTTTTTACTTGAAGGCTTTGCTTGTTGTTTCCCTTTAACCAATTTTCTGAATTGTCTTTCTTCTTTGTTAGGGTTCTCTTCTAAATTAAACATCTCAATATACTTAATTATCTCATAGAGAGATACATTAAACATATCACTAATTTGTTTTGCTGACCTGTTGTTGTGTACATATTGTCCTTCAAGCCATTTTCTGTTCATATACAGTTCGTTCTTTTTTGCATTTCTTACATTCATATTTTTCTTATTCATATTTTTTCCTCCTTTGTAGGATGTCCACATCTTTTGCAGACTAAGTTACCTCTTTTTGTTCTAACGTGAGGTAAAACGTATAAACAGGATAAACATACTTTATCCATTAAAACCACTCTCCTAATCCTTGTTGTGGGATTATTAAATCTGTTTTCTTTTTTCTTTTCTTTTCTCCTAAACCTAGTAATCTACATTCACCATTGTTAAGTTTAGTTTTAGCATATTCTGCAAACTTTACATCTTTAAGTAAGTCATGTAGTAGATATGATTCATGAGGTTTAAGTCCTAATCGTTTAGATATACTAGGTAATTTAGAATAACTACCACGCTTAGGCATTTGCATTTTACGATTCAATCTACCATCATGTGCGTATGCTAATAATTCATAGAAGTATGAATTAGGCCACCTTCTTTTAACAGAGAAATCAACAAATGATAGTCTGTTAGGATGTAGATTAGGAACTAGCCAAGATAAGAAATGAGTATCGCTAGGTTGAGACAGTTTCAGCATAGATGCTACTTCGTCTCTATCAGGGTTTTTTAGATACTCACGAATCATTGGATACATATCTATATCATATTCTTTAGATTCATCTGCTCTAGGAGATTTAATTCCTAGTTCTATCTTCTTTCCTGCTCTTTTTAAGTTACACAATGAAAACAATGCCTTTGGTACAGACTTCTGATTATCAGAAAGTAATACTACTTGTCCTCTATATTCTAACATAGTTTTCTTAATTAAATCAACGTTAGGTTTGTAGTGGGCTTCATCAATAATAATACCCCTTTCTGATGGGATACTATAATTATCAATAATATCATATTCATTTGCATACATTACAATTGGATTATCTGATACAAAGGACAACGCCTTTTCCATCTTGTCTAGTTTTGTATTACCGACTACTATCATTGGTTTATTTTTCATGTGTTGGTTCGCAGTTTTTATTAAACTCATTCATTCTCACTTCCATTATTTCTTTATAATTAATGTGGCAATTTCCACAGTGTATGTGTGCTACATACCATTTTAATTCATTTTCTTCTTTAACTCCGACATCAAAACCGAAGTCTTTGTTACCGCACTCTCTACAACCATCCATCAACATTCTAATAGTATGGTGTTTGACTATTTCATAATCAGACATACTTGTAGAAGTTTCTTTTGTTATAGATAGTTTAACCATTTCAATGGCACAAAGAGAACATAGGCTTCTGCCCTCCTTTATTTCAGTATTATTGCATCTAGGGCAGAGCATTATAATACCCCTTTTAATTTCATTATTTCGTCAAGTCCATCAGCAGTAAGATGTTTTTTACCCTCAACAATAGCAAGTATTGTTAGGAATCTAATCCAAGATTCTTTACTGTTTTCGTCGCCAATGTAAAGAGCATTATCATCATCTAGAGCATTTTGAAGATAGGTAGATTGGAAGTTTCTAATATGTTCCAACCTTCCTATCCTCAGAATAGGTCTTGGTCTGACTTTGGATTCAACGTCTTTGATAGTACAATAAATACCATTCTGCATAAATACACGCTGAACTTTAGTCAACAAATGCATATCACCTCTAAGCACTATTGATAATTTAACCTTGTATCCTAAATCATGGTTGCTATCTCTATTAATAACTACAACAGGTTTTGCTAAAATAGCACATACCCCTGAAATAACATCCTTATTCAAACCGACTACTGAGGCCGTATTCCACACTATTGACCCTATACAAGTAGGTACATAAGTATTTACCCTAAGCCATCATTTGCACATCTAAAATAGAATTACATTCTTTAGCGAACTTGTCATTTCTAATTCTAATAACTCTTGGAAATCTAAGACCATAGTTACCATCAGCATCTCTAGATATTAAATCACAAGTAACCTCTAGAACAATTCTAGGTAGCACATGGAACACATCACTAGAAAACTTCTCTACTATTTTCTTGAGTTCAGTTGTTAGATAAACTAAATCACCTTCAGATAAACCACTACCAACAGAACCTATTGGGGTAAATCCAGTAGATGTAGAGTCATCCTTAACTGATACACCAAATGTACCGAATACATTACCTCTTTTACCTTCACCGTATTTGGCACTAGTAATTACAACATCTAAATCAATTCTAGGTGGTTTATGTTTTACCATAGCACTAGTTCTTCTTCCCGCTTGATAAGTAGAGTTTAAGTCTTTAATCATAATACCTTCAAAGCCATCATTGATAGCCATATTGTATGCTCTTTCTATATCCCTATCTGTAAAAGATATTGCTCTGTTTACAGAGGGAAAATCAGGCATATGAATTAAACGTTCTTTGTACTTTTGTTCTATTAGACTATGACCCATATAATATAAGATGTCAAAAATCACAAGATGAACAGGACACTTCTCAACCGCACTCTCAATATCTTTAGAATGAACTCTAGTTGCTAGGTTCTTATGTTCAGAAGGTTCTGTCTTTCCCCTAGATATAACAGGGTAAATCTCTGTATCTAAAATAAAAGTAGTAGCATTAAATGTTTTAACTAATTCTACGATATCAGGATATTGCCTAGTTACAACCTTACCCTTTCTATTGAAAATAATAACACTGTCCCTATCTCTATGAATCTGATATCTATTACCATCATACTTGTAATCAATTAGAAACTCAACAGGCAACTTATATGGTTGTTGAAACTTTTTTGCAAGAGAACATTGTACGAACTTACCTACACCTGAATGTACTGGTGGTGTTTCACCATTAGATAAATACCTAAATATTTCAGCAGGAGAATGTACCTTAATGTAACTATCTCTATATTCTGATGAAAACCTACGCTTCAATAGTTGAGTTAATGCTTTTTCACCTATTCCGTTTCTTGGATGTCTTAACCAATAGCGAAGAAACCATTTAACTTCTAAAGCAGACATTTCATTCATTGCCTCTTTGATAATGCTATATGAATCACTATTGATTGATGAACAATCTAATGTTAGAAAGGAATATAGATTTCTAATAGTGTAATTAGAATCACTATTCCATTCACCATCAAGAAACATAAATATGCCTTCACCTAAATCATTCCACATATCTATTTGAGTTTTGACTTCATCCTCAAACATCTCTAATGAATTAGCAACCCATGTTATCGCTCTCTTATTACCAATATTATTAGGTTCTAAGTTAAGAGATAATATATCTAAAACAACAGTAGGATTAGAAAATGAACTAAGAGATTCATCTAATACTCTAATCTTTTCTGTTGTTCTATCTTGGGCTTCTATTGCTTCACACATTCTTGCAAATCTAATTAGACTCATCAGAGTTCACCTTATAATTTGCATTAATCTTAGACAATCCTTTCAGTAGAATATCAAGTTCATCCATATTCATTCGGATTCCCTTTCTAGATGGTTTACCATTGCTATACCATCTAACATCTACTACATCTATTTTGTAATATTGCCCTTTCTTCACTATCATTTCCATTGTTGCATTTCTTGGTATTCTTAATACCGTTTCTAATTCTTTACTCATTCGTACCAACCTTCCTTAAATCTATTCAAATCTTTTAGAGATGTGAACGTTCTTATTGCTTCAACATCATCAACTCTTGTGGCGATATAGACCACGCCCCCTAGACTACTAATCTTAATTATCTCATAAGTTCTCTTCTCAGGATGTTCGAAAACTTCCATTGTTTCTATCTCAGGAACTAAACCATAGTTCTTAGATAAATCTGAACTTATTGAGTTAATATTGTTAGCGACATACTTTACTATCAATGCTTTTTGTATCGGGACTTTAGCATCAACTACTAGTTTTATTTTACCACTCATTTCACAAACCTTGCACTTATTGCCTTCACAAATAGGACAAGTTATATCCGCAGGAAGCGGAGCAGGAAATTGAACAGTTATTGCTTCTTTCTTCATTCTCTACCATTCCATACACGATATTTAACTTCGTATTCGACTGTTACATCAAAGGGGAATGTAGCAAACATAAGTGTTGCATTACCAAACTGAGGTGCATAACCACTATTCCAAATTAAACCATCTTGTTCTAAATGACCATCTATATTGAAGGAATAGTTATTGAACCTAACAGAATTGTTTACAATGTCAAAACTAAGATGTGTTACATTATAATGGAAATAATCTAATTCAATTAATCCATAAGTAGTATTAACATCTAACCATACAGTTTCTTGCGTAGAGTTATTTGCATCATCTATCAAGAATGTGAAAGTACCATTAACTGTACTCCATTCTTTTGGTGCTTGTGTTTCTTCATCGAACACTTCATCAGGAGTTGGGATTGTACAACCTGCTAACAAAGTTGTTAGAATCAGGAATACAAAACCATATTCTGCTAGTGTTGTTTGTCTGCTATTTTCCATAGTTAATGTCTTATCACTCATATTTCTTCATCTCCATAAAAGTCATCAATGGTAGGTGCGGGACTGTCATTGAATGCAATTATCCCTTCAACATGTAGGTTATCAGTCTTTTCTTGACGCTTTGCTTCCTTTATCATATCCTTTTCATGCTCAACTTCCATCATAATGTTAAATGCTTTCTCTAGTTTCTTAGAACTCCAATCAATTGATTCAGTAATCCCATTCTTACTAATTACACAATCATCTAACATCTTCCTCATGTAACAAACAAGGTCTGTTAACTCCTTATTTTCTTTCACTAACATCTTAACACCTTTTGCAAGGTCATTTGCTTCTTCTATCATCTTCTTATTTTTATTCATTTATTCTTCCTCCTTTTTTGGCATTCGGCGTACTACTGGATATTTAATAAACAGTTTATTCCATGTACTGTGTACGGTTTCATCTACTTCATTATTACACATGAACTCATCAAACTCACCTATAATCTCCTTGTATCTTTCAAACTTAGACCAATAGAAATCAACGGGGGCTTCTTCTTCCTCCAATATTATACATTTTTGTAGATAAACTGCTAGGTCTAGACATTCCTCTTGAGCATGTATTAACCATGCTTTACGAGTCAAGTCTTTTCTTTCCATAGTAGTATTATACTTTCTTTTACCTACTTCGGCTCGTTGCCTTAACTTTCCTATTACTATCTCTTCTACTTCACTCATCTTCTTTCGCCTTCCTTCTTTCGTGCATCACATCTTCAAACGCATGAAGTTGTGCCTCAGTCATCTTACTAGTGAATATAGTACCACTAATCATATGAATATCAGTAACGTATGTGTTTTTCTTCAACATACCTTGTGCTTCTTCATTAATACAATACCCACTAATATCATCTACCTTTAGAGTAGTGACACCTGAATTAGTTACTAAACTAATCAATCTCATTCCTCTTCCCCCTTAGATTTATCTTCTGCCAGTAGACCATAGAAAACTTTCTTTGCTAGTATGGTTTCAGGGTCATATGCTAAATACTGACTGTCACCAAGTACAATAGCAGACTTTAGTATAGGTTTCCATGTGTTAATTGTTTTCCAATCTGTACTGCTAAAGTAAGCATGACCGAAAGGATGTGTGTGTATCCAAGACTTGATAGGTATTTGCATAGGTTTACCATTTACTAATTCATCTTCATGTCCTTCAAAGGATACAAAGGCAGGTGTACCACTACTAATGTACAAATCATCTTTGTTATCTACAATAACCTGTATTTCCATTCCTTCTAATACGTCTATTGACATTTTCCATATTGCAGTTAGGAAGGCTTCTGTTGAATTGTTTGGGTAAAGATATTGTATATCTTCAGCCATATCATTATGCACATCTCTGATGTGTTGTTTCCAATCAAACTCCTTCATTGCTTCTTCATTCTTTATTTCTTCTTCTTTCACTTTTATTCCTCCTCTTTTTTTATTTTTGCTGACGCTTTCTCTAATTGAATCCAATCAGAAAACGTTAGACTTTCATTTATTGTTCCATCAAGTAATGCTTGTTCATAAGAATCTCTCATTTCTTGAAACTTTCTTCCCATCTTTCCCATTCAGATACCACCCATATTATCTATAATCATATCTTGACTGTTGATAAACTCATGATATTCACGATGACCTGCAATGAACGCTCCTGCATGTCTTTTTGTTCCTAAGAACTCTTCACCACAAACAGGACATGTTACTTTGACTATCTCTGCTTGTTGATAATAACCATCTGTTGAAATTACATTCATAACTTCATCAATCATCTCTTCATCTATATCTTCTATATTCTCTTCGTCACTCATTTTTACACCTTCAAATAATGTCGAAGACTTTTGATTCGTCTTGGTGTGACTAATCGAGGTTCTTCAACTGTTACCTCTACTTCTTTCATTTCTTTTTCTACTTTCTTAATGTCAATTCCTTTTTGCAAAGGGAGAGATACACTTCTTCTATATTGTTCTCTCCACATAACTTGAACACAATCATTGCAGAATCTTCTACTGTCTGCTAAATGTTCAGGAACAGATTCATTCTCTTTACCACAAAGAGTTTTATCTAATATTGTAAAGCAGATATATTTCAATACAATCCCTCTATCTGTCTTAGCACATACTCAAGTGCTTCAATCCAACCCTTTACGACATCATCAGTTTCCATACCATCATCGTATGTCTTCTTCTCTTGTGTAAGTGTTGCTTCTATCTCTCCTACTAACTGTGCTAACTTACTCATTCTGATTTCTCCTTATATGCAGGATGTTTCTTCGGCAACCTGTGTAATCTCCTAACAATCATATTGTTAACAAGAGAAGAAACAGAATCAGCACCATCTAAAAATCTCTTTTCAGCCGTCTTATCGCCTGATGGACACATCTTCTCTTCTAATTCAGTTAAGTCAATCTTATCCATTAGATATTTCAAGACTTCATATTCAACATGTACTTTTGAACTTGCTCTCATTCCTCTTCACCTAATCCTGATTGTAAAGCCTCCATAACCATTTCAGGAGTAACTACTTCATTTTCTTCAATTAACTTAAACTTAATTTGACGTTCTCTAAGTAAAAATCTACCGAAACCAACTGCTTGTTCTGTATCGAATCCCAATCTTGTAGGGATAACAACGAGACAGTCGCAAACATCACAACATCTACCTTCGTATGGTGCGGCGTTGTTTCCTTCGCTCCAATACACTCTTCCAGTGTGGTCTTTCCTTTGCTCAATTTCCCTATTACATAAACTACATTTCATACGTTTATCACCATCTTATCTGCAACGTAATCAGGGGATTGCCACCATCTTTGAATCCACTGTACTGCAATACCTGCAATTGCGATTTGCATACAGTTAACATCTTCAGGGCTACCATCCCATTCTCCTCCTTGACAAGAGAAAGAACCTTCTGCACCTGCTAACAAATCATCAACAAGATTCTCGTTAACCTTGTAGGAAATCAATGCAGCATTACGCCCTTGCGCTCTAAGGTCTAACCAGTCTATCTTTGCATCATCACCATAGCCTTGACGATATAGTAAACGTCTTACTGCTAAGTTATCAGCACAACAAACTACTAGGTCATAACCTTTCAATTGCTTCTCTACTAATACTTGATACGGTTGAGGGTTTATAGGCTTCAACCCGTTAACCTTCAATCTATTATTGAGAGCATTAACCTTAGTATGGTCTACCATATCAGGCATAAAGTTTTGATATGTCAGATTCTTCTCTTCTAACTTATCATCATCAAACACCGTTATATCATAGATACCAATCCTAGATAAGAAGTCAACTAAATAACTCCCAATTCCACCTGCTCCTATTATCATTACTTTTCTCATATTCTTATTCCTCCTATTATTTCATTTACATTATATTTATTCAAGATAGTTCTTTCTATCTGTATTAATTCACATATCTTTCTTATGTGTATTCTCAGTGTTACTTCACTGATGTTAACTGTTGACGCTAGTTCTCTTTGTAGTACAGGGTAATCTAACATCTTACATGCAATGTAAACTGCTCCTGCAATTTCACCATTACCAACCCTGACATTGACTGTTTCATAGTAATTAGAAACATAATCAACGAAAGCAAAGATAGGGTTTCTATCTTTAATATCTGCTCCTGACTTATCCAAACATACTGTTACTACATCATGTACATCTCTAACACCAAAGATATGGGACTTACGATAGAACTTGGCTATTTTTTTAGAAGCCCTCATTATCTTACTTCTATGAACTCCTGATGTTTTCTGCAAAGACTTGAGCGAGATAAAAATACTTTCATCCTTTAAGATGAAGTATGCTAAACCTGCTGCCCTAACTTCTGTTGGTAAACCTACCAGTACTCTATTACGTTGAAGTTCCTGATAGTAGTGTTCTACTTCTCTTCTGAGAGAAAGTTTGTATGGTTTATATGGAGATAAAAACATCATACAAGTATTATGTGTTGCTATATCACCTTCTGTCCAAAACTTACTCTTTGTCTCAGTCTTAATGTGGTTAAGTCTTAGGTTATATTTTGAAGACGTTTTACTTCCATCACCAAATCGTATTGTACTACCTATTCCGTATTTAGAATCTGATTCTGTTGCACTAGATGTTTCTTCGAATATTTCGACATTAAGTACAAGACCACAATCAGAACATATGTGATAACCTAATCTATCATCAAACGTAGAATCGGTTGATTCACACTCTACACACTTCATGCATTCACCTTTTTCCATTGCTTATATTTATCCTCTTTCTCTTGAGTCCAAGAGTTCAACTGTGTTGTATCTAAACGGCATTCGGTTTCAATCTCATTAGGGTCTAATGCTAGTCTTTCTTTGACATAATCTCTAATAGTATAGATACTATTTGAAGAGTTAACATCATTCATTAAGGCTAATGCTCTAGCAGTTAGTTGGTCGCCAATGCTTGAGTTCTTATGTATATTATCAATACAAATTGGGCCAGTAAGTGAATGACCCTTCCAAGATTTACCACCTCCTTTACGACCAATCATATATGTATTTACATTCTGATGTCCAAGTTTCATACCCTTTCTTTCATCAACAACAACCCAATCAGCAACTTTACCTCTAACGAATAGAGCCTTGTTCAATGGATTCCTGAATTGAACTAAACTGATATTTGGATACTCATTATCCATATCGAACAATAACTTAGTTGCTCTATCTTCAACCATGTTCTGCTTTCTGTTTTGCATTAACCATGCAATACACAACTTCTCCTCAGATGAAGTTGGTGGGTTTCCCATTAGTAGTTCCCATAACTTAGCAGGTGTTGCTCTATACCAAGTTTTAGACTTAGCCTGATTGAATCTAAACGTGTTAATGAATACGTTCAAGTCCCTCAAAGTAATTGCACCCCAAACACCTTCTGAAATCTCTAAAGCACATTCATTCTCACTAATAACTCTAGTATTGATTAGAACTTCCTGTTTCCTACCCTCGTTGTAGAACGAATAGTTACTCCTGTTTTCAATAGCATGAAGAACATTAGGAGGAAAATGAATAACCCTGTCAATATAGTCATCCATAGTGTCAACACTACGAACAAAAGATGCTCTGATTATTATTTTCCCTAAAGTAGTTACCAAATCTTTCTTACTGATTTTAACACCATCAATATGGTGTCCAGTTCCTTTACGACCATACACTACGATACTTTCACCATCTTTATATCTAAAGGTGATAGTGTTTAGAAAGTTAGTGTTCTGAACCTTAGTCAATAGAATATTAGTAAGCAATGAAGCGGTGTTTGTTAGAACAGGGTCTTGTTCTCCTCTAAGATTAGAGAGAGTTGGTCTAGACACCTGAAACTGTAATTCACCAAAAGTATTCATTGTTTGCTTATTAGTATAGTATTGTTTAGTTCTAGGATTAATGCTCCATATTCTTGGAAACAAACCCTTCTTTGAAGACCTAAACAAAAAACTACTTGTTATGAAACTATTCTGATTGTCCCCTACTGAGGGGATTGTTATTTTTACTTTTACCATTTTTATCATTCCTTTTATTATTTTCCCAATATTTAGCATCTCCATAATTATGAAGATACCATGCATCTCTTTCTATTTGGGAGGCTAGTTCTTCCATAGTTTCGAAAGAACTAAACCCCCCTTTAACAAGATAACGCATGTTGTGATATAATGCTCTATACGAAGTCTTTCCCTGCTTATACATCATCCAAGTTTGGTCAAAGTATCTCCTTCTAGGATATACTATACTTTCTTTTATGACCCACTCAAAAGTGCGGAAATCCTTCTCTTTAATTAGCATCTATATCTCACACGCTCCACCTGCACAAGCGATTTCGCCTTGAAGGTTGGTGGTATCCTCCAATTCTATTACTTCGGTCAAATCTATTGGATGTAGTTGTTTGACCATTTCATTATATCTTTCTTCATCTATCTCCTGAAATGGGGCTTGGTCATACTCGCCACCATCATAAGGTAAGAAAGACATACCATTGTATGAATGTCTATTATCCCACAACCACTCAATCACTTGTTCCCATTCTGTTGGTTTAACATAAACTGTTGCTGAAACATTGTGTCCATTGTTACCTTTACGATAACCAGTTTTAACCCAATTCTCAGAAACAAACTTCACACGTTCTAACATATCCAAAGCAGTTTCATCTGCTCTTGTTGTCACATAATCGTATGGGATAGTTTGTGGTATAGATAGCACTGCACTCTCATCTTCCTTACCTATTTCATCTTCAATTAAATCAGGAAGTTTATCTAGTAAGTAAGGATAGATTGCTTCATTCTTACCTACACGAACTGACCTAATGTAGTACTTACCATACCATGCATGAATACCACTAGAAGTACCTAAAACACAACTAGTAGTTCCTGCGGGTTTGACACAAGTTGTTCTTGCTGCTTTGTTAATACCAAGCATCTTAGCGTAAGTAGCATTAGTTGTCTTAACTAAGTTTGCAGCATCAGCATACCAAGAATTATCTACTTTATTACTAGCAATACCTGTCATCCCTATTCCAATAAGAGCATCTTTCTCAGTGTTTCTTCTCCAAACTTCTCTAAGATAGTGGAAGTCAGTATAAGTTGCTTGCATTGTACCCAAGAATGTTGCTGCTTCTACTCGTTGTAGTAAGTCTTCCTTACTTTCAATATTAGATACATTTACTTCACACAAGTTGCAGAATTGATAGGGGCGTAATCCAATCTCTACACAAGGATTTGTACCCCAATCTTTGTCATTAGTCAGATAAACTGCGGGTTCTCCTGAATGACTATTAGCAACATTAGACATTAGTTCTTTGAAGAAGTCTTCAGTAACTCTATGTCTTAATACAACTGCTGAATTGTTTGCTCTATATCTTTGAGCATTACCTTCTGCTGCGAAGTTACCTGCTTTAGCATTAATCATCTCTCTATCATCAGCACTAAATAAACTGATTAAAGCAGAACGACGAATGCCACCTGCTAATACAGTATCAGCAATATAACACATCATATCATGTGCTTCAATTGGTTTAATCTTATGACCTTCTTCCATCTCGTTAAGCATTCCTTGAATGATAACAATACACTTCTTTAATGGTTCAGGGCCGGGTGCATTTCCACCTGTTGTTTTGAGTCTAGCACCTAAAGGTCTTATGTCTGAATAGTCGAATCTAGGCATTGTAGTTCTCTTACCAGTATAACTATCAAAAAGAACTCTAATCGCTTCAGCCCAACCTTCAATTGTGTCTGCTACTTTATATCTATAAGTTCTTTCAGTAGTAGGTTTTCTAATAACAGGTAACTTGTCAATGTGATGTTTCTGTACTGAGAAACCAACACCTGTTCCACCTAACAATAAGAACATTGACTCACTAAAAGATAGAGTGCTATCTATTGGTAAGTATGCACAATTGTATATTCTATTTGGTGATACTTCTATTGGTTTACCACCAAACTGCATTGAACGCATTGACGGTAGTATCTTTTGAGTTTTAACAAAGTTATCATATACATCATATAACCTAGTTGCAATAGTAGAATAGGTTTCTGAATCTAACTCTAATGTTTGCCTCATATGTTTGAGATGCATGTTTCGATTTCTATCACAAACCTCATCCCATGTTTCTTTTCGTTGTTCTGCTTCTAACCATTTAGCATACTTCATATTCGCTACGACTTCTGCTAATACATCATTTCCTAATTTCAATTTTATCTCTCCTTATAAGTGATTTTAGAAGGCTTCTCACCTTCTTGGCATCTGCCCCGATGCTAGGACTACTATGGTGTGTAGTACAACATATAGTAGTTACCTCCCACTAGAGAAAACTAGTGGGGTTTCTTGTTAATCCGACTATTTATTTTAGACTTAACAACCGCCGACGATTGCAGGTACTAGGTTAACATTGTCAACAGTTGACCAATCTATGTTGGTTATGTTTTCTCTGCTTACCATGTCACCGTTAACATAGACCCAATGAGTTGGGTGTTCTGCTATCTGTTCAATCATCTCTGCACTAGATACTTCTAGTTCAGTGTGGCCTGTTTCATTCATTATTCGCAATTTCATTTTTATTACTTCCTTTTTTTTTCAGTTCAACTATGTTCAAGACTCTGTTGATTGTCTCGCTCCTTGAGCGTGTTCTCTAACGACAATATGTAACTTTTCAGTTCTTTCTTATCACCGAGGAGTTGTATCTGCATTGACTCGTAAACTTCAATCTTCTGTCTCAATGCCTGAATAATCCCTTCTAAACTCTTAGCATATTCTAGAAGACGATTGAAATCTTCTTGCAATGTATTTACGGGTGTTTGCTCCACCACTACTTCTTCTGTTACTTCAACTGCTTCTTCTTCTGTCTTTTTCTTACTCATTTTAATTCCTCCAATTACTAGTTTTCAATTCATCAATTTTCGCTGATGCTTCTTTCTTGGTAAGTGAATCTCCTTCTTGATAACCTAATGACTTCAAAAACGCTACTTGCTTCTCTGTCGCCTTAGCAGTCTTACCTGTAAGTAAAATCTCCTTTAATCTTTCGGCTTGTCTTTCAGATGGCTCACCACCGCGAATGAATAAACGCTTCATATCGTGTAAAAATGAACGTTCCCATTGGTTTGAACCATCTTCATATGAATCGAAAGCAGGGAAACCAAAGTAAAGACATGCTTCTAAGAACTTACGTTCTCGGATGTCATGTTCTCTTAGTTTACTCATTTTATCCTTAACTTCCAAGTTTAAGTTTTCTAGGAATGCCTTTCTATCTTCAACATACTTGTCCTCGATACCTGCTTTCTCTAGATATTCATCAATGTATATTGAAAACAAATCCATATCATTCAGTAGTTTTTGGTTAGGATAACCTCTAGTCTTACTCTGTGCCTTCTTGTTATCAGGGTGATTCCATCTCCAAACAATAGAAGCCATGTTGTAATCATCACGACCAAACTTACCTGAACTTGTTTTTCTAAGATAAGTTACAGGGCGATATTCCTTCAAGACATTATCATAATACTTCTTTGCAGTCTTCTTTACATTCATTCTCAAATCTAAGTCTTTGATTTCATCAAACAACTTTGTGAACTCTTCACCTTCTTCATCCCACCATGCTTCTTTGATTAGAGTTTGAACTGCAATATTCTTCCATTGTTCTATCTTTTCTTCCGTGATAGCAGACATTGGAATGTTAAGGGTCTCAGACATATGCCTTAGAACCATCCAGTTGTTAATGCAAGTTGAACCTACTATTTCTTTAACTCCGTTTTCAGTATTCTCTATCTCAAAGTGATAGACTATATCTTTGCCACAAAGACAATGATGTGGATGTCCACTAGGATGATTTAGAATAATATCTCTATATCTACCGACAGGAGATTTCTTCCAAACTTTACCAGTTATTCTCCATTCCTTCTTTGCAATCTCGTAGTCATCTGATACAGATAAGTTCAGTAATCTTGATGTTAAAGCAGGATAATTATTACCTCTTTTCAAGTTTCTTTCATTATCTATATCATTCATCTGAATCTTCTCCCATTGATTCAACAGTATCGCCCATCTCAGTCATTAGTATTTGTATTCTAGATAATGTTACTAAAGTTAAATGCCTTGATTCTTTAGCCAACTGCTGAATCGTAGCATCAATTTTCATAATATGTTCCATACATTCTGTTACCATTTGTGAGGGAAACTCTACTGCGGTTCTAATTTTTTCAGTTAGTTCCTTAATATTCTCTGTTATATCTTCACTCATTGTAAGTCACCTTCACTATCGAATAGTTCTACACTTCTTTGTTCTCTCAGATATCCATCTAGAAGTAAGTCTATCTTACCAAAAAGTGCTTCGGGTAATCCACCAATTGTCTTTCTATTTAGTGCAAGCCAAATCAAATACTTTTGGTTCAAAACCAGTTTCACTTTGTCATCATCATTCATCGTTATTACTAAGGGTGGCATTTCTTCATCAATAATCACCCTAAACTCTACATTACTTTCTTGTTTTATCATTTTCATTCCTCCAATAAATACTACCTTGATTGTAGTATATCTTTCCTATCTTCATTCTTATTCCTCTTTCTTTACACATCA
>Ga0208130_1000089_pt1 | contig 47521 bp, 38 predicted proteins | sample ETNtaG_31_FD_185771 | JGI IMG/M metagenome (GOLD analysis project Ga0208130, IMG submission 185771) | Marine microbial and viral communities from oxygen minimum zone, Eastern Pacific Ocean - ETNP201310SV78 (SPAdes) (version 2) | ecosystem: Environmental > Aquatic > Marine > Oceanic ... | reverse complement strand
CCGCAGGGAGAACGAGTTGGGATCGCCTTTTCGGGTGGTTTAGACACCTCTGCAGCTGTTGCTTGGATGAGGGAACATGGTGCTATTCCGTTCGCGTATACCGCGGATCTAGGTCAATACGACGAACCAGACCTTGAAGGAGTACCTGACCGAGCGTTGCAATATGGAGCAGAAAAAGCTCGGATCATTGACTGTCGAACAGAATTAGTCCGGGAAGGCTTAATGGCCTTGCAATGTGGCGCCTTCCATATCTCCACTGCCGGTAAAACCTATTTCAACACCACACCGCTCGGGAGAGCAGTAACAGGCACGATGCTCGTCGCAGCTATGAAAGAAGACGGCGTCGACATTTGGGGTGATGGATCTACCTATAAAGGCAACGACATTGAACGGTTCTACCGGTACGGGTTAATGGTGAATCCCGACCTAAGGATCTATAAGCCCTGGCTTGACCCACAATTTGTCGATGAACTCGGCGGGCGAACCGGCATGAGCGAGTTCTTAATCGCCCGAAACCTTCCATATCGGGACTCTGTTGAGAAGGCCTACTCCACTGACGCCAATATTTGGGGCGCTACCCATGAAGCCAAAGCCCTTGAAGAGTTGGACCGTGGGATGGAAATCGTCTCTCCGATCATGGGTGTGGCTCATTGGGACAAAGATGTTGAGATAGTCGAAGAGGACGTGACTGTAAAGTTCGAAGAGGGCTGGCCTGTATCGATTAACGGCACAACCTTCGATGACCAGGTCGCATTGGTAGAGACCGCTAACGCGATTGGTGGCCGTCACGGTCTGGGTATGAGCGATCAGATCGAGAACAGGATCATCGAAGCTAAGTCACGCGGAATCTACGAAGGGCCAGCGTTGGCGTTGCTGCATATTGGTTATGAGCGGCTAGTGACCGCTATTCACAACGAAAATACGATCGAAAATTACCGGACTATGGGTAGACGGTTGGGACGTCTCTTGTACGAAGGTCGTTGGTTCGACCCGCAAAGCCTTATGTTGAGAGAACCACTGCTGAGGTGGGTAGGGTCTGCTGTGTCGGGCACTGTCACCATTCGACTTAGACGGGGCGACGATTATTCGATCATGGAGACCGAAGGCTCACATCTGACCTATGAGCCAGATCGACTGTCCATGGAGCGGGTAGAAGATCAAGCCTTTGGGCCACTGGATCGGATCGGCCAGTTGACAATGCGTAATCTCGATATTGATGACAGCCGGGCAAAGCTGGATGTTTATCGGGGTACCGGAACCCTTGAGGGTGGCAACGTTCTGGGCCTAGACGCACCTGAATGATTAGAGGGCAGAGGAGCGAACAGCGACACGCTGTTGAAGCCAATCTCCAACGAGGTTTAGGGATACAACGGACGTAGTTAGGAATAGGCCTGGCCAAAAGATTGGGAGAATTGTCTGCCTAATGTCCCGGCGTCCTTCGTTGATCATGTTTCCCCACGTCGGTTCCGGAATTTGGACGCTGAGGCCCAGATAAGACAGGGTGCCTTCGATCACGATGACGTACCCCGCGTTAATGAGGGCATACGCGAAAAGGGCCGGCATGATGTTAGGGATAATCTCGCGGAAAAGAATAGTTGTTCGCTTCGTCCCTATGGCCTCGGCGGCTTGAACGAACTCTCGCCCGGCTACGCCTAGCGTGCTCGCACGCGCTATTCGCACATAGGTAGGAATTCCTAACACTCCGAAAACAAGAGCGATCATGGTCAGATTGCGAACCTTGTATACCGCTACCAAAGCAAGCAGAAGTACTAGGGGCGGAAAGGCAAGGATGACGTCGAGGGCTGCCATGGTTACTGTCTCTACTTTCCCTCGCGTGTATCCAACAAAGGCGCCAATGAAGCCTCCAAACACCAAACCGAAAGAGACCACCGTCGCTGCCACAATCAACGAAACCCAGCCACCATGTAAGAGGCGAGCAAGATTGTCTCGCGAGAGCACATCGGTACCTAGATAATGAGCACTTGAGGGTCCCTCAACCGGCCGCGCTTCGCCGAACAGAAACGGCTGATAGAAGGGGTCTTGAAGGGGTAATGCTTGGCCGAAGAGCCGGTCAAGTCGACTGTAAATAGCGGCTACCACAATGAATATCAGCCAGAGTACGGCGACCTTTACTACCAGCGGCATCGCCAAGAATGCAGTACCAAACCTGTGGAAGAGTCGACGCATCACTGCCTGCGGATTCGTGGGTCAAGAGCAGCGTATAGAAGGTCGACTAGCGCGTTCACCACGACGTAGACGGTCGCAATGAAAAGAGTTATTCCTTGGATCATCATTACGTCACGTTGATAAATGCCGCTAATTAAGCGAGTTCCGAGTCCCGGCAAAGCGAAGACGGTCTCAATCACTACGGTTCCGCCAATTAGACCGCCGAGTTGAAGAGCGAAGACAGTGATTGCGGTCAGTGAACTTGGTCTGAGCGCGTGTCGCATAAGGATGTATCTGTCGCGTAACCCCTTGGCCTTTGCTGAAAGGATGTAGTCCTCTTTGAGTGTTCCGATCATGTCAGCTCTGATCAATCGGGCGTTGACGGCTAGCGGAGCTAAGGCCAACGCCGCGGCAGGCAGGATCGCTGTTTGTAGGTTGGCGAGGAGGCCTTTGTCGGTGATGCGGTTCCACCCTGTCGAGGGCAACCAATTGAATTTGAGGGTAAAGAGCCAGATAAAGAAAATACCCGCCAAAAATCCTGGAATGGAAAGAGCCGCTGTAGTGAAGGCCGACATGGCCCGGTCGAAGTAGCCCCCTTCTCTGTATGCCGAAAGAGCACCAATTGGGATTGCAAGTACGGCAGCTATCAGCGTTGCCAATAACGCCAGTTCCATCGTTACGGGAATACGGTCTTTGATTGCGTCTGATACCTGCTGGTCGGTGATATAGGACTTGCCAAGGTCTCCTTGGAGAGCATTGCCTACCCAGCGGAAATACCGGGTGAGCACCGGGTCATCTAGACGGAGTTCTTTGCGAATACGTTCAATATTTTCTAGGTCGTCAAGTCCGCCGGGCGGCAAGATAGCCAAAATCGGATCCCCAGGTAGCTGTTCTACGAGCAGGAAAGTCAGTAGTGATACAGCAAACAGTGTGGCGATGAGCCTGACTGTTCTTACTGCTAAGACTTTGCCGAACAAGTGAATTCCTACCTGGGGATCTCGATTAATGCTTTGTTAGCTTCAGTTGGTAATGAAGGCTTGATTGAGTTGTGGTTCAGTCCAGCCTTGGGCGCCTAACGTTCCGTCAGGAAGTACCCAACCATTGAGCCCCTCAACTCCGCTCTCAACTGCAAGCAGTGTCGCAGTATGACCGGAGTAGTAAACGGGCAAGTCGGTGGCGAACTTCATCATCACCATCTCGTAAAGGGCGAAACGCTCAGCAAAGACGTCAGTGCTAATCGCCTGAACGAGTGCGCCGAATACCTCAGGGTCGAAGTAGTTGAAGAAGTTCGTTGGGGTAAAGATTCCGTCGAGACCGTAAGCAGCTGCCACTTCCAAGGTATGGGGAGCCAATTGGCGGTTCAGTTCGGTTGACGGGTCGTTATCGCTTGACCAGCGCCAGCAGTGAACGCCGTGTGATCCTTGAAAGTCTGGCGGAGCTCCAAGGGCGTAGTTGATGTGTGTCTGTTGGTCGTAGTTAGTTAGCGTCACATCGACCATGCCAGTGGCGGTCCAAAGTTGTTCTGAAACTTGGACTGCGGCGATCAGCGTCGGATCTGGAGGACATGAAAGTTCGACTTCGATTTTCTCGCCTACAGCCTTTCCATCTGAACGCTCTGGGTCGTCAACATATTCTTTTAGGAGAGCTTGGCCAGCTTCGTAATCAAACTTAGGCCAGGCTGCTGCAACCTTTTCCGAGTACCAAGGGCTATCAGGGCTAAACCACTGTGTGCCTGGAAGGGAAATGCCGGTACCACCCAACGCTTCGATGGTGGCTTCTTGATTATTCATTTGGGTCAGAGCTTTGCGTACTCGCAGATCATCCAACGGTGGCATGTTGAGGTTGTACATGCCGCCACCAACGTTGTTCCCTTGGAATTCGAGGAGAGTGATATCCGCGCCGTCTGCCTTAGCGGAACGTGCATCGCGAATCGTGCCTTGCCGTAAGGTCTGCATCGCCTGAGTGGTTCCCGAAAGAAGTGAATCCAAACGGGTGCCCTCGTCAGGAATTGGTCGAAAATTGACGGCATCGAGATAAGGCAGCTGATTGCCATCAGCGTCGCTCATCCAATAGTTGGGGTTGCGTACCACGCTGGTCTCGTTATCAAGGTCTCGTTTGTCCATCATGAAAGCACCGGTTCCGATCGGGTTCATTGAATACCCATCGAAATCAGCGTTTGCCGCTTCTGGATCAAAGACTGCGCCTAGGGCGGGCTGCACTAAGAAGGATGGGAACGCTGAGTGAGCGGACTTGAGGGTGTATTGAACCGTTGTGTCATCGAGTGCTATGACCTCGGTCAGGCCCGCTGCTCCGACGATTCCTCCCGCAGCTGCACCAAGCTGTTGCAGCGGGAACATGTCAACCAGAGTTTGAGCGGTAAGTGAAGTCCCGTTATGGAACGTCACGCCCTCTCGAAGGTTGAACGTCCATTCGGTGAAGTCCTCGTTCGCTGACCAATCGGTGGCCAGCCAAGGGCCGATTGTGCCGTCTGCTCTCATTGCGACCAGCGTGTCGTATATTGCTCCGATCATGGCCAGACACGGCGATGAGCAAGCATCTTCCCATGGGCGAAGTCCAGTAGCTTCAGCTTCAAGACCTATGGTCAATGAGCCACCGTAGCTACTCTCTGCGGCTACCTCTTCAACCTCTGTGTCGACGTCGCCTTTGGCTTCTGTCCCAGCTTCGATGACTTCTTCGGCTGCTTCTGCAGCTGTTTCTGAACTGCTCTCGGTATCTGACGACCCGGAGTCGCTGCCTCCACAGGCAGATGCAATCAACGCAATCGCGAAAAACGATGCGATGATTTTTAACCATCTTGATTTCATTTTGAACCCTCCCTGAGTTCTTATTCAAGTACTAAAAGCGGAAGGCGGGCGCCTCACCGCGTGACTCTTACGCGTAAGAGCAAAAGTGTTTCAGGCGCTCACCTCCGCCGTTTCGGCAACGGAGACGAGTGGGTGATGGCAAGCAACAAAGTGGTCATCGGAGACTTTGCGCATCATCGGCTCTTCCTCGGCGCAACGCTCTGTCGCGTAGCTGCATCGAGTCCGAAAGCGACATCCTGAAGGGGGCTCGATGGGGGAAGGAACGTCTCCTTCCTCGACCATGGTGATGTCAACCTTAGCTGTTGGGTCTGGCAGTGGGCTTGAGCTCAATAAGAGCTCTGTGTAGGGGTGTGCCGGGCTGCGATAAAGGGTGTTTGACTCGGAAACTTCGCAGAGCTTCCCCAAATACATGACAGCGACCCGGTCTGAAATGTTTTTGACGACTGCTAAGTCATGAGCGATAAAGACCAGCGTCAAGCCATATTCGTATTTAAGGTCTTCCAGCATATTGAGGATCTGGGCCTGAACGGACACATCGAGCGCTGACACTGGCTCGTCACAGATAATGACTTGTGGACTGAGGACTAAAGCTCGAGCGATCGAGATTCTTTGGCACTGACCTCCGGAAAACTCGTGTGGTCGTTTATCCCGTGCTACTGCCGGATCAATTCCGACCGCTTCGAGCATCGCGTCAACTAGCTGAGCTTGTTCGCTAACGTTTCGCGGGCCCCAAACTCTGAGTGGCTCGGCGACGACGTCCCCGATCTTTCTTCTGGGATTGAGTGAAGAAATCGGGTCTTGGAAAATCATCTGCAGGTCTGTGCGAACCTTACGTAACGCTTCGTCATCAAGCGAAGTGAGCTCAGTGCCGTTGTAGCTCACGGTGCCTGCGGTTGGTGGAGGTAGCTGGATAAGCGATTTAGCCGTGGTTGATTTGCCGCATCCAGATTCGCCAACCAAACCTAAGGTTTCGCCTTGTTTGACGTCGAGGCTAACTCCGCTTACAGCGTTGACAACGCGACCTTGAGAGAGCGGAAATTCAACGACAAGATCCTCTGCCCGCATGAGGACGTCGGCTGGTTCGCGAAGATGTGCCTTTCCGGTGCCGGCCATCAGGATGCACCAGCGCCAAGGTCGACCGATACTTCGTCGACGATGTGCCCTTCAGCGACAGCCAAAGTGGCTGGCAAGCCAGCGGCAAGATTTCGGTCCCAGGCGGCCTGGTTTTCTGGCGTGCCCACTTGGTACCAACAGGCTGTTGCGTGCCCGTCATGAGTTGTCGTTAGTTGCGGTTCCTCGTCGAAACACCGGTCTTGTGCATAGGGGCATCTAGGGCTGAAAGAGCACCCGGACGGCATTGTTATGAGATTGGGCGGCCGGCCCGCGATGGCGGCTAGGCGCGTGTGGCTCGGCTGGTCGGTCTTGGGAATTGATCGAAGGAGGGCTTCGGTGTACGGATGAGACGTGTTGTGAAAAATTTGATGTGTGGTCGTCTGTTCAACGACTTTGCCTGCGTACATGACGATTATTTCATCGGTGCGCCCAGCTACGACACCCAGGTCGTGGGTTACGAGAACCATGGCCATTTCACGTTCGCTTTGCTGAACTCCTAATAAGTTCAGAATTTGGTGCTGAACAGTGACATCAAGGGCGGTTGTTGGTTCATCTGCGAATAGGAGTCGCGGGCCGCATGCCAGGGCGATGGCGATTGAAACCCTTTGTCGCATGCCACCCGAAAGTTCATGAGGAAATGACTCAATAGCTGCTTCTGCTTCGGGAATCCGAACACTTCTCAGTAATTCGACTGCGAGGCTCCGGGCATCCCTTTTGGAGAGACCGAGGTGCTTGCGGACATGCTCTGATACTTGCCGGCCTATCTTTACGACCGGATTTAAAGAGGTCATGGGATCTTGGAAGACCATTGCTAGTTCTTGCCCCCAGATTTGAGGCATTTCATCCATCGGGAGACTCAGAAGGTCTTTGCCTGCGAAGAGAGCCCGGCCTGAAGTCTCAACGTTTTTGCCTAGGTTCAGGCGCATGATGCTTCTGGAAAGGACTGTCTTGCCTGATCCGCTTTCGCCGACGATGCCCAAGGTCTTCCCAGGTGCAAGGTCAAAAGTTACGCCGTCTACGGCTTTGAGTACGCCCGCGGCAATAGCGAAATGGGTCCGCAGACCTTGAACCGAAAGGAGCGGCTCTTCGTGCGCTATGGTCGTAGGGTCGGTCACTTATGCGCTGATCCCCTTCCCGAGCGTGGTCCCCCAGAGACCTTTCGCTTGGCAGCCTAACGTGCGTTTAGTGGCCAAAAACTAAGCGATTGTGCTCTGAAATAGCAAGAACTAACTGCGACAATTGGAAGACAATTTAATAAGTCCGCTAGCGCCCTTGTTTTAGCCCTTTGGCGTCTCGGTCTAGGAGATAAGACGCTCTTACGGCGAACGATCTATGAAAAGTCATTGATGATCGTGTTGAACGTCGAACTGGGCCGCATGGCAACAGCGGCAATCGCCGGGTTGGGGTAGTAGTAGCCGCCTACATCAACGGGCTCTCCCTGGCACTCCAGAAGCTCTTGAAGGATTGCGTCTTGGGCCAAGGCGAGTTTGTTTGCAAGTGGACCAAACAATTCGGCCAGCTCTGAGTCATGAGTTTGCTCGGACATAGCCTGCGCCCACCACATGGCGATATAGAAATGGCTTCCACGGTTGTCTAGCTCGTTAACCTTTCGACTGGGTGACTTGCCTTCATCAAGGAGGCGACCCGTAGCAGAATCAAGAGCTGCTGCAAGCGTCTTTGCCCTAGGGTTTTGCGTTGCGTCGCCGAGATGTTCGAGAGACACAGCAAGTGCTAAAAATTCGCCGAGGCTATCCCAACGTAAATGGTTCTCTGATTCAAATTGCTGGACGTGCTTGGGGGCGGACCCACCAGCACCAGTCTCAAACAACCCGCCGCCGTTCATGAGTGGCACTATGGAAAGCATTTTGGCGGAGGTTCCGACCTCGAGAATAGGGAAGAGATCGGTGTTGTAGTCCCGGAGAACATTACCGGTAACAGAAATCGTGTCTTCCCCACGCCGGATTCGCTCAAGTGACAGCTTTGTGGCCTGTACGGGAGCAAGAATCTGGAGATCTAAGGATTCTGTGTCGTGGTCGTTGAGATAAGTATGAACTTTGTTGATCAGTTGAGCGTCATGGGCACGCGTCTCATCTAACCAAAAAACTACTGTTGCTCCAGTAGCGTTGCCGCGAGAGACAGCCAGCTTTACCCAGTCTTTTACGGCTGCGTCTTGTACCGAACACATCCTCCATATGTCGCCAGCTTCCACTTCATGGCGGATTAGCGACGTTCCAGTTGGGTCGAGTACATCGACGGATCCGGTCGATGTGATCTCGAAGGTTTTGTCGTGGCTCCCGTACTCTTCGGCTTTTTGCGCCATGAGACCGACATTGGGCACCGATCCCATAGTGGTTGGGTCGTAGGCACCATGTTCAATGCAGTCGTCTATGACTGCTTGGTATATGCCTGCGTAGCTGCTGTCTGGTATTACGGCCTTCGTGTCCTGTTGCTCGCCATCTGCATTCCACATTTGTCCAGAAGAACGGAGCATGGCTGGCATCGATGCATCCACGATCACGTCGCTCGGAACGTGAAGGTTTGTGATGCCTTTATCAGAATCAACCATCGCAAGAGCTGGGCCGTCAATGTAGGCCTGGGAAATCGATTCTTCAATCAGGTCCCGCTCTGCATTTGGCAAACTATGTAAAGCGTCGAGTAAGTCTCCAAGACCATTGTTTACGTTGACCCCTAATCGATCGAGGGTCGCTGAATGCTCCTCGAAAACATTTGAGAAGTAGGCGCGTACGCAATGGCCAAAGATAATCGGATCGGAGACCTTCATCATGGTCGCTTTAAGATGCAAGGAGAACAGCAAATCTCGGTCCTTGCTGTCTGCTAATTCCCGATCAAGAAACGATCGCAGATGTCGAACCGACATGAAAGTAGCGTCAACTATGTCGCCAGCATTTACTTGGACCTCTTTAAGAATGGTTTCTTCTCCATCGGTAGAGGTGTGTTGGATGCGTAGGGTCGTAGGCGCCTCAATGGTGACTGATTTCTCATTGGCTCGAAAATCGTTTCCTGACATGGTCGCCACATGAGTTTGCGAAGCTGAAGACCATTCGCCCATCGAGTGGGGGAATTTCTGAGCGAATTCCTTTACGGCACGCGGAGCCCTGCGATCGGAGTTGCCTTCCCTTAGCACTGGGTTAACCGCTGAACCCTTAATCCGGTCGTAACGCTCACGGATGCCCTCTTCGTCAGGACTGGTTGGGTTCGTTGGGTAATCGGGGACATCGTATCCGGCAGCTTGTAATTCGGAGATTGTTGCTTGGAGCTGCGGGATCGATGCGGATATGTTCGGAAGTTTGATGATGTTCGCGTCGGGTAGCAATGTCATTTCCCCGAGTTCGGCCAACGCGTCTCCAATTTGTTGCTCACTCGTCAGCTTTTCAGGGAACGCGGCAATCACTCTGCCAGCTAGCGAGATATCTCGCGTTTCAACTGTGATTCCTGCGGCTTTAGCGAAAGCCTGAATAATGGGAAGAAACGAATAGGTCGCTAATGCTGGTGCTTCGTCAGTATGTGTATAAATAATCTTGGACATGCCGCTCCACTGCGAGAATTGATTGACTGTCTAAAGGTACCTCCTAAACGGCCGACGCACCGAGTCATGAAGCTCTTCTGAGTGGCTAGAGTTTTTGAAGGTGTCTTACCGCTAGAAGCGAGGTCCGGTTCTTATGTCGTCTATCTCTTCGATTGCAGATATTGCGCGAATTCATGCAGAGGAACAGCCCGACAAAGTTGCGCTGATATACCAGGGCGATCAGTGGACATACGCGCAGCTTGACTTGGAATCAAATCGAATCGCAAATGCTCTCCTGGCACAAGGAGTGCAGCCTCAGGACCGAGTTGCTCACTTGGACAAAAATGGACCGGAATATTTCACCTACTTAATAGGTGCGAGCAAAATTAACGCCGTAAGTGTCTCAGTTAATTGGCGGTTAGCTGCGCCAGAAATGGAATACATACTCAACCACGCTGAAGTGAAGGTGCTGCTAATCGGCGAAGAGTTTCTTGGCCACCTCGAGCAGATGACCTTGGAAACAGTCGAGAAGGTAATTGTTGTCGGTGCTGGGGGAGACCACCAGTCATACGAACAGTGGCTATCTAGCGGTGCCGAAGATGATCCCCGAATTGAAATCGGATGGACTGACACGTGTTACCAGCTTTACACCTCAGGCACAACGGGATTGCCGAAAGGCGTCGAGTTGACGAACAGAAACTTTTTCTCATTTCTGCCTGTCGCAAGCGAAGAATGGTCCTTCGACCGGGAGAGCGTAAATCTTGTTGCGATGCCGTTGTTCCACATAGCCGGCAGCGGCTGGGGGGTTGTTGGGCTATTTAATGGCGGAACCAATGTCTTGCTGCGAGAAGCGGACCTCGTTGAACTCCTGCGCCTGGTTGAGGTTTATTCGATTACCAATGCGCTTCTTGTTCCAGCCATCCTGCAATTTTTGCTTATCACTCCGGAAGCCCAAGATACAGACTTCTCGAGTCTGCGTTCCATGATCTACGGGGCCTCCCCAATTACCGAAGAGGTTCTCTCAGCAAGCATGGACCTGATGGGTTGTGACTTCGTCGGCGCTTATGGGCTGACTGAGACCACCGGTGGAGGCACAATTCTGCGCGCTGAACATCATGACCCCGGTGGCCCCAAGGCCCACCTGCTTAGGTCTGCTGGCCAGCCTTGGGCAGATATCGAACTTAGAATCGTCGACCCAGAAACCCATGAAAACCTAGGAGAAAACGAGGTCGGAGAAATCTGGCTGAAGTCCATCGTCACGCTCAAGGGTTATTGGAAAGACCCAGAAGCCACGGCTGAGGTCTACCCAGAAGGCCGCGATGAAGAAGGCAAGGGCTGGTTTCGCACAGGTGACGCTGGTTACCTTTCCGAAGGTTTTTTGTTTATTCATGATCGAGTGAAGGACATGATCATTTCCGGGGCGGAGAACATTTATCCGGCCGAAGTGGAGAATGCCTTGATGAGTCACCCCGAAGTGGCGGATGTCGCTGTTATCGGAGTACCGCACGAAAAGTGGGGAGAGACCGTAAAAGCTGTGGTGACGGTATCACCCGGCAGTGACCCTAGCGACGATGAGTTAATCGCCTATTGCCGTGAGCGACTAGCCCATTACAAGTGCCCGACGTCAGTGGACCGAATGGATATCATTCCGCGCAACCCATCGGGCAAGATCTTGAAGACAGAACTCCGTAAGCCCTACTGGGATGGTCAGGAGCGATCGGTCAATTAACGGCCGCACCAGCGCTTGTCCCAGCAAGCTTTCCAAATACCGCTCCCGCGGTTAGTCCAGTGCCTCCGGGGTAGTTTCCATAGAACAAGCCACCCACAAGCTCTCCTGCAGCGTATAGGCCCGGGATCGGTTCTAGGCCCGTGTCCAAGACCTGGCCTCTATCGTCGATCCGTAAGCCGCCAAAGGTAAATGTCAAACCGCAAGTGACGTTGTATGCCTGGAAAGGCGGTTCATCAAGGGTGTTCGCCCAGTTGGACTTATTGATGGCCAGCCCACTTGTCGAGCGCCCGTCTTTGATGTTTGGGTCAAAGGGAGTGGTGGTGTCGACGGCGGCGTTGTACTGATTGATTGTCTCTAAGGCTTGTGACGAGTCGACGTCTTCCATCCGGCCGCACAGCTCCTCTAATGAAGTTGCTTCAACTTTAGTAACCTGCTTTATGCGGTATTCATCGCGAAGAAGGTGGTCCACCTTCGCATCGAAGACTTGCCATGCCGAATAACCGGGTTGTTTAAGAATCTCGCGCCCGTACTTGGCATAGGTGTAGTTACGAAAGTCTGCACCTTCATCCAGGAAACGGTTGCCATCATTGTTGATAACGACCCCAAAGGGGTAACTGTGTTTCTGAAAGGCATCTCCGACCGCCAGGTCGCCGAACTCAGGAGCGTTGTATTCCCAAGCGACGGCGTGAGCGCCACTCCAGTTGCCGTACGGCATTGCCCCAATATCAAGAGCCATTCGTATGCCGTCACCAGTGTTAAATCGGGTGCCCCTGACCTTTGCGAGATCCCAACCGGGACCTAGGTAGCGTGTTCGCCATTCCGAGTTAGCTTGAAATCCACCAGCGGCGATGAGCACTGCCTTTGCGGGGATGTCGACCATTCGTCCTTCGTGGCGAACACGCACCCCTTGGACCGCGGAGCCGTCGAATATGAGGTCTCTCGCAGCTGTGTCATACCGGAGTTCGATGTTGTTTCTCTTTAGGGCGCCGTGGAGCGCATCAACGAGACCTTCGCCGCCTCCCCAGGCTTCAACAGTCAGACCACCCCAAAACTTGAACTTTCCATCCACTTTGAATGCCTGTCGACCCCAAATTGGGGCGAACCGGACGCCGTTCCGCTGCATCCATAGGACGGTTGATTTGCTGTTAGAAACCAAGTAGTTCGCCAGTTCAGGGTCCGTACGATATTCAGTAATACGTCCCATGTCCGCGTAGAATTCGTCCTCCGTGTACGTACCGAAATCGGTGCTCTCGAGCTCGCCTTCGGTGAGATCAGGCATGAGTTCCATCAAGTCCTCGACGCCCTCGTAGGCGAAGCGGATAGCGCCAGCGGTGAATCTGCTGTTGCCGCCAGACTCAGCCTGAGACGCTCGTTCGAGAACTAAGACCTTGGCTCCCTGCTCTGCGGCGGCTAGTGCGGCGCAGCAAGCAGCATTTCCTGCGCCTATTACAACAACATCGAACTCAGACACTTAATGTCCTCTCTGTACGGGTTAGTTGACAACTGTGGGGTCACCCACTCGCGATCGAACTAACCATTGAAAAATATGCCAACCGTTGAGTTCATCTCCTACTGATGGGTGAGTCTTGGCAGCTGCGGCTGGGCTTATAACTCGACCATCCGGGACTTTAACCGCCACTTCAGCTGCTCGCTCCGCATTGAGGTAGAAGCCCACCGCTGAAGCGACAGATGTCCCGACAGTCAACAGGCCGTGGTTTGCCAAGATTACGAGGCGACTGGTCCCTAAAGCATCGGCTATCCGACGTCCGGTAGCGAGATCCGTAACGTTTACCTCTTCGCCTTCGAAGACTCCTTGCGTCCCATGGAACGCGACTGCCTCTTGGCAGTTCATGGGTAGCGGAGTTGCCAGTGCTGAGAATGGTGTTCCGTAGGGGGTGTGCGTATGAATAGCCCCAACGACATCTGATCGGTTCGCGTGAATAGGGGCGTGAATGCAGAAGGCGGCTGGGTTGATGTCACCGGTTCCTTCGACGGTGTTTCCACCGTGGCTCACTCGTACTAGGTCTTGGACCGTAGCTTCACCAAATGGAATGCCGTACCTCAACGACCAGAAGGAATCGGTGTCTTCGGGGTCGCGCGCCGTGATGTGTCCAGAGCCATCAGCGCCCCACCCCCATGAAGCCATTATCCGGTAACCGAGGGCGGTTTCTTGTTTGCGTACTAGCCGCTCTGCTTCTAGGTCGATACCGGTGGCTGGAGCGGAACTTAGAGAAAATTCAAAACTGGAATATATGTCCTGTGTTGACACTGTTGCCTCCTGTTTTGGGTTAGGCGTTGCCTTAAAGTCCTAGGGCTTGGTCATCGATACCGCTAATCACACGTCCAGCTAATTCCATCACTGGTTCTGACACCATCATGTGTTGAGAGGCTACGTGCACATCGCGGAAGTGTCTCTGGAGTGCCGATTCCTCGTATACAGATGACCCTCCGACTGTGGTGTACATGCGATCGACGACATTGATGGCGGTCGTTACAGCATGAACAGTGGAAGTGCGAAGAAGGCGTCGCGTTTCTAATGACCCAACAGTGTCTTGAGCTTCGTCCCAAGCTGTCGCAATCTCTTTATAGAACAGTGAGCGGGCAGCCCGTAGGGAGGACTCAGCTTGAGCGACGTCTCTGTGGAACGCGGGCCTAGAGGACAGGGACCTTGTCGATCCTTGCGGCGTCTTTGCCTTAGCGATGCTCAAAGCTTGCGTGATCGCGTCCTGAGCCATACCGAGGGCGATGGCGCCGATTGGTAAGGCCAGGTAACCGAATCGCGGGAATCTGTAGATGGGGGAGTCAGCAAAGCTCGAAGAGCGCAGGGCGTCGACCGTCGCTACTCGGTAGTCGGGAAGACTGACGTCGTTGGCTGTGTACGAGTTCGATCCCGATCCACGAAGTCCACTGGTGTGCCAGTCGTCATGGATCTCTATTTCATCAGGCCTGAAGAAAGCTCGTGCTTCGGTTGGTCGCTGGTGATTATCCAAGATCGGGGAGCCGTCTCTATCGCACAGAATTACTCCGCCCGAGATCCAAGTCGCATTCCGGCAGCCGGATCCCCATTCCCAATGACCATTTACAATCCAACCTTCTGACCTACTTGAAGGTTGAGTGGCTGTTCCGGAATAGGCAAAGACGCCGCTAGTGATCACATTAGGGTTTTCGACTAGTTCGCTGATCAACTTAGGAGAAGCGGCAGGAAACATGTACTGCGATGTCGCCCCAATAAAGACACACCAGGCAACCGAAGCGTTGCCGGATGCAAGGATCTCGCAAACTTCAGCCAATGTTTGCGGGTCTGCGCCCATGCCGCCGAGTTCAGTGGGAGTGCAGATTCTGTAAAAACCTTCAGCGGCGAGGCGATCGGCAATGTCTTGCGGAACATGACGCTTCGCGTCGATCTCTCGTCCTCGGGCGCGCAACTCTTCGACATAGCCATGTGCTATTTCCGAGTAGTTCCGAGTCATCGACTTTTCCTAGTTCGTGTAGGTGCTTAAGGAGCCATCTTCGGCGACGAGCTCCTCGATTAACGGAGATATCGACCAATGTTCTCCGCCGAGCGTAGACCCGTAATGCTTAATTCGTTCAGCCACTTCTGCTAAGCCGACGGTGTCTGCCCAAAACATTGGTCCCCCTGTGTACATAGGCCATCCGTAACCGTTAATCCAAACCACGTCAACATCACTTCCCCGTATGGCGATGCCTTCTGCCAGAATTTTGGCGCCCTCATTTATCATCGGATAGAGACAACGTTCGAGAATCTCTTGATCAGAGACCTCACGCTGCTCAATACCCTGCCGTTTGGCAAACTCTCTTATTATTTGCTCGACCTCTGGGTCGGGTGTCGCGGCTCTCGTTTGAGGGTCGTAAACGTAGTACCCCTGACCATTCTTTTGACCACGCCTACCACTTTCGCAGAGCAGTTCGCGAACAGTAGACCCTGAAGATGTGTTCTCATCCCAACCGATGTCGAGCCCAGCGAGATCACTCATTGCAAATGGGCCCATTGGTAGCCCGAAATCGAACAAGACTTGATCCACGCGAGATGGTGCAGCGCCTTCGAGAATCATCTTTTCGGCCTCAACGCCTCGCATAAAGAGCATCCTGTTACCGACGAATCCATGGCAGACGCCGCACAGAACTGGTGTCTTTCCAATAGTCCGTCCAATTCCCATCGCAGTCACGATCGCTTCGTCGGACGTTGCATCACCTCGAACCACTTCAAGCATCTTCATGACGTTCGCTGGTGAGAAGAAGTGCATTCCGATCACTGCTTCCGGCCGGGTGGTAGCAGAAGCTATTTCGTTGATATCCAAAGCTGAAGTGTTGGACGCGAGCACAGCGCCTGGTTTGCAGATCTTGTCCAGTTGCTCGAAGATCGACTTTTTCAAGTCCATATTCTCGAAGACGGCTTCTATCACTAGGTCACAATCGGCGAAGCCGCCCATGTCCGTGGATCCGTTGATGAGGCTCATCCGTGTTTCCACGTCGTCGCTCGAGATTCCCCCGCGTGATGCCGTGCGCTCGTAATTCGAGCGAACGACTCCAAGTCCGCGTTTCAACGCGTCTTCGCTTTGTTCCACGATTGTTACAGGTATACCAACGTTGGCAAAGTTCATTGCAATGCCGCCGCCCATAGTTCCGGCACCTAAAATTCCGACGCGATTTACTTCTATCGGGGTGGTGTCCTTAGGGAGTCCGGGGATCTTCAGGGCGGCCCGTTCAGCGAAGAAATAATATTGTTGAGCCTTGGATTGCGTTCCCTTCATCAAATCTTTGAACAGTTCCTGTTCCCGTTGCAGGCCATCATCGAAGTCCAAATTGACGGCTGCTTCGATGCAGCGAATGTTGTACTCGGGAGCAAGGAAACCGCGTGTCTTTTTGCCTATTGCCGCTCTGAAATCATCAAATAACGATTGGCTGGTACCAGCTAGTTTGTCGCTCCGGTCACGAATTCGCAGTAGGGGAAGTTGCTCAGCGACGGCCCGGCGGGCGAAAGCTACGGCGCCCGCCTCGAGATCTTCAACTATTTCGTCAATTAACCCGCATTCCAGAGCGTCGTGCGCACTGATCGGATCTCCACTGGTCATCATCTGTAAAGCCTGTGCAGGGCCGGTGATACGCGGCAGGCGTTGGGTCCCTCCAGCACCGGGCAAGAGGCCTAACTTTACTTCAGGTAAGCCATATTGGCTGCCCTCAACGCCGACTCGATAGTGAGCACATAATGCAACCTCGAGCCCCCCGCCTAACGCTGTTCCGTGCACTGCTGCGATAACGGGTTTGCTGCAGTTCTCCATGGCGTCTTGAGCTTCTTGGAGGCTCGGGGGTTTTGGAGGCCCCGAAAACTCGGTTATATCCGCCCCTGCGATGAAGGTCCGACCTTGGCAAATAACCACGATTGCCGTTGCATCGCTACTCTCGGCTTGAGCCATACCATCAAGGAGGCCCTGGCGAACGTGGTAACTAAGGGCATTAACGGGAGGATTGTCTATCCGGATAAGTGCAACGTCATTGTCGAATTCAAGCGTGACGGACTGAGATAATTGAGTCATATGAACAACGTAGGGGACAGAGCGGCCATAAGTCCTACTTGAGTGCTAGATCTCACCTAAATCTGATCTGTTCCTCCCTACACTGAGCTAGAGTCACAGATCCGAAGGGAGCTCCAGTGAGTGAGAAACCTGATCCCATGACAGTGCCATTTGGTACCGTTTTCTGCGACTGGATGGCGACTGCGCCTTCAGAAGACGGTCGTTACCAATACGCGGGGAAAGTTGAACCATACGGTGACTTTTCCATGAGTCCAGCCGCACACGCGCTTCATTATGGGAGCGCAATTTTTGAAGGGTTGAAAGCGCATACACAAGTTGATGGTTCTTTGGCTATTTTCCGGCTGGACGACCATGTTGCTCGCATGCGTCAGAGCGCAGCTCAACTGCGTCTTCCAGTTCCAGACGACATTCTGCTCAGACAAATGATCATCGATAGCGTTGAAGCGAACGTGAGTGAGGTGCCACCGCCACCGGGCTCGCTTTACATTCGGCCAACTCTCATTGGGACCGAGCCCAATATTGGAGCAGCGGCTACGCCTAGTTCCGAGGCCTTGTTGTACATCGTTAACTGTCCAGTCGGGGACTACTTTAAGGGTGGCGTACGCCCGCTGACGTTGTTGGTCGAGGAAGAGATTCCGCGGACAACGCCACAGTTTGGGATGGTCAAATCGGGTGCCAATTATGCGATGGCATTGGCTCCCACACTTGACGCGATGGCACGGAACGAAGCTGTGGATCAGATTCTTTTTGCTACTGGTGGTGACATCACCGAGACAGGCGCCGCCAATTTCTTTTTGGCTGATGATGAACGCCTAGTTACTCGTCAACTTGACCAGTCGTTTTTGCATGGCGTTACCCGTGCTTCGGTCATTGCTTTGGCCGCCGATCTTGGTTACGAAGTTGAGGAGCGCCCAATCGAAATCGACGAGCTACAAGATTGGGCGAACAAAGGCGAAGCCTTCTTATCTGGAACGGCTGCTGTCCTTTCACCGGTGGGAACGATCCTTAGAGGCAACACAGAAGTCACTTTCGGTGACGGGCAACCTGGGTCCAACACCCTTCGGTTAAGGGAAAGTCTCGTAGGCATACAAAATGGGAGTAGTGGCGATCCCCACGGTTGGCGAACTACTGTCCGAAGCTAATTTTTTGTTAGTTATCGAAGGATTTTAAAGTGGCAAATAGTTCAACCGGTTTGAAGTTTGGCTGGCTATCGCCGGTGATCGGCAACCAATGGAGCGATTACCATCCGATCGTTCACTACCAGTGTGAACAAATCTTGCCACAGGTCACTAATGACTTCGACAGTTTGTGGATAGCTGACCACTTCTACGGGTTTGATAAAAAATCCGACCCTTTTCTCGAAGCGTGGACCACTTTGACTTGGTGCGCAGCGAAATTCCCGGACATTGATTTGTGTCACCATGTCCTCGGTGTCGGTTACCGTCCACCGGCCTTGATGGCCAAAATGGCTAGCACCCTTCAGTTCTTAACTGGTGGGCGCTTTATCCTCGGTATCGGCGCAGGCTGGCGAGAAGACGAATACCTAGCGTATGGATACGACTTTCCCAAACCGAACGTTCGGTTTCGTCAGCTAGATGAAGCAATCAGTATTTGCCGGTTGATGTGGACAGATGAAGACCCACACTTTGAAGGTGATTTCTATCAAATTGCAGGAGCGGCGGCGCCACCTGTGCTCGACAAAACCCCACCGGTGTGCATCGGTACTTCCGGTGAGCAGATTGGCATCCCCTTAGCGGCGCGCCAAGCTGATATCTGGAACACGGTTTGGAGAGGTAAGCGTGATTCGCTAATTCGGAAGCGAGACATCATGTTACGGGAACTTGAAAAGCTGGGCCGCCCTCGTGAAGATGTTCAATTTTCTTTGACGATCGAACGAGCACTCCCGCAAAACGCTAGCGAAGTCGATGAATTCGGAACACTACTAGGTGAACTCATCGGAGATGGATTTGAGCATTTTGTTCTGGATTTTGGGAACCCCGAAACTGCTGACGAGGCTGACCTGTTCATTAAACAAGTCATGGACCCCCTTCGCGGTTAACTCGATGCGCTGGAAATGTTGTCGGACCTAAACTTGGGTGATTGTCGTCCGGCGCGGCAAGGAGCTGGGAGCAAGGATGACACTACGACTGCGACAAGTAGCGATAGTCGGGGATGATTATGAGGGGACAGAGAAAGTCTTACGAGACCTCTTCGGACTAGATGTGGCGTACCGAGATCCAGGGCACCGTCCTGGCAGAGAGGCTGGAGTCAGTATCTTCGGGTTGAGAAATTTCGTTATGCCCATCGGACACCAATTTTTGGAGATGGTGTCGCCTTTAACACCTGGAACAGAATCTGCCGGTGGTAGATACATAGAGCGCCGTTCTGGTCCCGGCGGTTACATGCTCCTCTTCCAGGTAACCCGTGCAGACTATGAGGTGCGCCTCAGGCATTTAAGCGAGCGAGAGGTGCGCTTGGTCGCGGAAGGAGACATAAGTGAAGCCGGCAGTGACGCGATCCACATTCACCCCAAAGATCTTCCTGGTTGCCTGGTGGAACTTCGCTGGTGTGAAAATGAAGACAGGGAAGATGGTGACTGGTGGCCAGTAGAGAGAACTTGGCGAGATCACAGCAACACCGATGTGGTTGAGCGCATAAACGGCGCAGAAATTCAGACAGCGGAACCTCTGGCGCTGGCTCAACAGTGGGGTGACCTTCTTCAAGAAGAAGTCGACGTCGAGAATGGAATTCCCAAAATAGCGACTGCTGACGGACCCTTGCGCTTCATAGAGCCCTTTGATGGCCGACCAGAAGGTCTTGGCGGAATCGACCTGAAGGTGCGCGACCGTGTCGGGCTGCTAAAGCAGGCCGAAGGCCTCGGTCTCTCATGCACGAAAAACATGATCGAAATTTCGGGTTTACGCTTCTATTTGGTTTAGTTCTTTAAGCCAAATAACGATCAGTGTGTTCGCCTAATCTCGGTGCGGGTGTCATTGACCACCACGCGGAGCTACTCCTGAAAGGAGCTCCAGGGATCATCACCTCTGCTCCGTTCTGGAGGACAGTCGAGTCCCAAAAGTCGGCAGCTCGCAAGTGAGGGTCATCAACCAGCGCATCGATCGTGTTGACGGGTGTAATGGGAATCCCTCTGCTTTGTCCTTCCTCGAACAGTTCTAAACGAGTGTGCAGTGTCGTAAGTTCCTCAATCCAGTCATCGATTAAGTCCAGCGCCTCGACCCGGACAGCGTTGTCAGTAAATACTGCTTCGGTGATGCTTTCGTTTCCGGTAATCTCCGACACCCACTGAGCCATGGCAATCCAATGTCTTGGCATCAAAACGATGATGGATACAAAGCCGTCCCGGCATGGGTACAACCCAAAGGGTCGTCCAAGGTCTCGCCTGTTGCCTGAGCGTTCCCGGTGTACTCGATCGTCCATAAACATAGGCACACCGGTTTCAGGGGCGATTGAAAGTGCTACCTCCTGCATTGAGATTTCGACATCTTGGGCTACGCCAGTTAGGCGTCGAGACCTAAGGGCTAGGAGAGTGCCCACAAGTGCGGATGCTGCGGACGCATGGTACGCCAGCTGCACAGGAGCTGCTGGAGCCACCGGCGCTCTATCGGCGAAGCCTGTCGTGTACAGAATGCCTGACGCCGCCCAAGCGACGAGATTTGAGCTTCGCCAGTGTCGCTTGGGACCAGTTAAGCCGAATGGCAAGATCCTGGTCCTTATTGTCTTGGGAGTGACGAGCTCGCTCGCTGCGTTTGGGGTGCCGGGAAGTTGATCTTCGAAAACCACGTCGGCCTCGGCTAACAACCGAGTTAAAGAGTCGGTGTCCTCGACTTCTATGACGACGCTATGCGCGCCCATGGCTAGGTAACTCCACCACAAGCTATTCTCAGGTGGTTCGATCGCCTCTGTGAATGGGGAGAGTTGTCGGATTGGTGAGCCTTCAGGTGGCTCTACTCGAATAACTTCGGCTCCCATCCCTGCGAGTAATCGTGTCGCATAGGCTCCTGCGAGCCCTGTCGTGTCAACTACGCGAAGACCGCTGTAAGGACCAGACATCAGCGGTCTCGAGCGTCTTCGGTGCCAGGAATCAACAAGTGAATCCAATCGTCCCAGGGGCGGCTAGTCGTAATTTCTGGTTGGATCTGCTCAAAGGCACCGCCGACGGATATGAGGTCGTCTATATCTTCGCTCGACATCCCGACGACCTCAGACAGGACGTCGCGGGTGTGTTCCCCCATCGAAGGCCCAGCTCCCGTCCAGCGACCACTACTTCGACTCAACTTCACCGGCGAGTTAGTAAAGATGTCTCGCCCCAGACGCTTTGATTCCGCTATTTGATACCAATGGCGGCTAGTCAGGTGAGTGTCATGGAGTAGATCTTCATTCGTGGACACAACGTGCGCAGCGATTCCTGCTGCTTGGAGTCGCCCAGCAAGGTCCTCCGCTTCAAATTCTTTACTCCACGCAGCGATTTGCTCATCGAGTCGGTCTTGGTCCGACACCCTCACGGAGGGGTCATCGAAGTCGGCATCGACCGAAGAACCTAAAAGAGGGCTAAAGGCCTCCCAGTCCTGCGCTTCAGTAGCGCTAATGGCTATCCACCGCTCATGGCCGGTGCAGGGATAGACACCTTGGGGTGCGCCCCACATTGAACGATTACCGATTCGGCTGTGCACGGCGCCGGTTAAGTCGTAATCCATGACGAACGGTCCGAGTAGGGCCAAGGTTGTTTCAAACTGGCTGATATCAACGTGGACTCCCTTCCCGGTGGCATCTCGTTGTTCGAGGCCCGTAATTACTGCAATTGCAGCATGGAAAGCGGACATGTAGTCCGGTGGCGCGACTGTTGCGATCCCTGCGGGCGGATCATCTGCATGGCCGGTGAAATCATCCATCCCAACAAGCGGAGCCTGGTTCGGCCCCCAGGCGACGAAGGGGTAGTACGGCATCTCTTCGTTGCTTCCAAATCCTGGCAATTGAACGTAGACGATGTTCGGATTAACGGCAGCGGCTGATTCGTAATCAAATCCCAATTCGGCGAGAGCTCGGGCGCCGAAGTTAGCGATAAAGACGTCGCACTCAGCTAGAAGCTGCATCGCAACAGCCTTCCCTTCTGGCGTTTTCAATTCGAGACCTACGCTCCTCTTAGATGCGTTCATCTCAGAAACATACGGACTTGTATCTGAGGCGATGGGAGCTAAGTCTTCACGATCTTTCAACCAAGCTGAACCCAATATTCGCACCACGTCAGGGCTTGTCTGTGACTCGATTTTCAACACGTCGGCACCGAAATGGGCCATTAACTTGCCACAAAACGGAGAGGCTATGGCTATCCCTAATTCGAAAACCCGGATTCCGTCAAGTGGGAGATTGTTTTGATTGGCTGTCACGTAGCGTCCCCAATAGCTAGCTCGTTACGTACCCTAACCGCTCGTCTCTGGCCTTGGCTTCCGCCTTCCGATGCTGGGGATCGCCGAGGCCGCCGCCTCCGGGAAATTCGATCCGCAGTCGTCGCCCCGCAGGCACTGTTGTATTTCCCTTCGCAGCTACCGGTGTCCCATCGTCGAGAGCTAATCGTCCGTTCAGGCCGTTCCTTCCCCCATGGCGGCCTCGAGCCGGGTATTTAACCCTTTCAAACGTGGCGCTAAAAACGAACTCCCCATCTGTTCGGTGACCGAGTTCGACTATTTGACCAAGCCCACCCCGAAATTCTCCGTCACCTCCAGAGTTGGGTCGAAATTCCTTTTGCCAGAACACTAGAGGTGAGACAACTTCGTTTATCTCGACGGGCATGTTCTTGACGCCGCTAGGGAAAGCTGTGGCGGAGAGGCCATCTTGTCCAGGGCGTGCCCCAGCTCCGCCCGAGTTGAAGCTCATCATCATGAATTGCTTCTCTGGTTGATTATCCCAGGTGCCGCTGGCGAGTAGGTTCCACAGTGAGCTAGTGCCTTCTGCGGGTACTTTCTCAGGTACTACCTGGCTTAGGCACCCGTAGACAGCGTCTGGCAACATTTGACCCATGACGTGTCGAATGTTTACTGCAGCTGGGCGGGGGGCATTGAGGATGGAGCCTTCTGGCGCTGAAACCTGGACGACCTCAAGCGAACCGGCGTTGTTTGGGATTGTCGGGCCGATGATGCAGCGAACGCCAAAGGAGGTGTACGCATCTGTATATGACATCGGGACATTGATTCCGTGGGGTTGAACCGGACTCGTTCCATCGAAAGAGACGATTATCGCGTCCTCGGTGATTGAGAGCTCTGTGACGATGTCGAGGGGCTTATCAACGCCGTCCACTCGCATCTCGGATTTCCAGGTGCCGGTGGGAAGGGAGCTGATCTCAGCGAGCATTGCTTTTTTCGAGGTTTCTATTATGTAGTCACCGAGTTCCTTTAGATCGGTGAGTTTATATTCCTGCATCATGTCCAGAAGGCGAGCCGCTCCAACGCGGTTACATGCCGCTAACGAATAAATGTCCCCCATAACTTGGACCCCATCGCGAACGTTGGTCTCAATAATCTGAACCACGTTCTGGTCGAAGACTTCTTCGACCGCAAAACGCATAATCGGTAGTTGTAACCCTTCGTGAAAGATCTCGCTGGATGTGGCGCTAAAGCCAACCCCTCCGATATCAACTACGTGACTTGTGCAGGCAAAAAGAGCTACCAACGCCTCGTCAGAGAAAACCGGGGTTACTACCACAACGTCGAAGAGGTGCCCTGTGCCCTTCCACGGGTCGTTGGTGAGATAGATATCCCCGGGACGCATGGTGTGGGCAGGAAATTCAGCCAAGAAGTGGCCAACTGAAGAGGCCATCGAATTCACGTGACCGGGTGTGCCAGTTATCGACTGGGCCAGCATCCGTCCATGAGGATCAAAAACACCTGCAGAAAGGTCACCTGCCTCTCGTGTCGAAGTCGAAAAGGCCGAGCGCACTAGAGTTGTCGCTTGCTCTTGAACCACAGCGACCAGCCGATTCCACATAATGTCTTTTTGTAAAGTTCGGACGCTCTCTGGTGTCAATCTGTTTTCGACTTCAGTTGTTGGGTCGTGCCTCTGGATCCGCAGGTGGCCGCTTTGCGTTAGTGAGGCTCGGTACTCGCGCGGCAAGAAAGTAGTCGTCTGATCTTCTGTTATCAGCGCGGGACCATCTATGTAGTGGTTCGTCAAGCGGTCGCGGTCAATAACAGCCGTATCTGTTGCAACACCGCTGTTCGGGTCAACAGTCCGTGTCACTGCTAGTCCACTCGGCACTGTTGTGTAGGTCTGCCACGTTTCTGCCGTAGTAGGTTGTGCTATCGAACTGACTGTTGTGACCCAACTTAGAGTTTCGACCCCAAGTCCAGTTATCTCCCGTCCGTAGAGCCTCCTGTACTCGTCCACAAACGCCTCTTCCAACTTCTTTTGGATGTGCGTCGAATCCGGCGCGGGTGAATCGAAAATTTCAGAAAGGCTGAGATCAACCGTGATTTCGTGACCTTGCCCTTCGTACCGCATAAATGCTTTAGCGCTTCGCGTAACTTCTGCATTTCCTATTGCTCGTCTGACTATCTGTTCAGCCTCTTGGAGCATCTCTTCCAACATGGTCGCCAAGTTCGAAACGTCGAGATCTCGTAGGCGCATGTAACGCGTGCGCACGTTCTCGTGCGACGCCGGTGCGTGCAAGAATCCGATAGCTGAGCCCACTCCAGCACCGCTAGGTATAAGGATTTCGGTAATACCTAGCTTCTCGGCAACGCGCACGGCATGAAGCGGCGCTGCGCCTCCAAACGCAATCAGGGTGCCATCTGAGATATCGCAACCTTGCTCGATCGCGTGGACTCGCCCTGCGCTGGCCATGTTCTCATCAACTGTTTCGGCAATACCGAAAGCGGCTGTGTCGACATCGAAACCTTGGGGACTTACCAAGCTGTCGCGGATAGAACCTAAAGCTCCATCCTTGGAAAAGTTCAGATCGCTAGTTGAGAATCCCCGCGACATGATACGGCCGAGAGCCACATCAGCATCAGTGACTGTGGGGGCGACCCCTCCTCGACCGTAGCAAGCTGGACCTGGTTCACTACCGGCACTTTTGGGACCAACGGCGATTCGTCCCAACTCGTCCAATGATGCGATCGATGAACCCCCAGCGCCGATCTCAACCATCTCGATTACAGGCAGCCGAAGTGGTAGACCGCTGCCTGCTAAAAACCGATACTCGCGACCAACCTCAAATTCACGAGAAGTTCTGGGTTGTCCATTGTTGATAATGCAGAGCTTCGCTGTAGTTCCTCCCATGTCGAAACTCAGTGCCTTTTCGATCCCGAAGGTCCTAGCAATCTCGGCTGATAGGAGAGCCCCTCCGGCAGGTCCGCTCTCCACTAGGCGAACCGGAAATTGGAGAGCGTCTTCAAGGGTCCCCAAGCCACCACCCGATTGCATGAGCAGCATGGGACATGTCATTCCTAGCGACTGTCGTCGAGCTTCGAGATCGGTCAGATATCGGGTGAGTAGGGGCTGTATGTAGGCGTTCGCGCAAGTTGTTGAGAATCGTTCATACTCTCGAATCTCGGGGCAAACTTCGCTCGATAGTGACACAGAGACTTCAGGCCAAGCAGCACGCAGTATCTCTGCCACGCGAACTTCATGATCAGGATTGATGTAGCTATGAAGAAAACCAATGGCCACACTTTCGACATTTAACGCTTTTAAGCTTGTAATCGCTGAAAGAACCGCATTCTCGTCTAGTTCTCGGAGCACGACCCCGGTCGATGTCAAGCGCTCCGGAATACCAATACGAAGATCTCTGGGGACCAATGGATCAGGTCGGGTCATTGCTAAGTCGTATTGCTCGAACCGGTTTTCGTGGGCTATTTCGACTGAGTCGCGCATGCCCGCTGTTGTCAAGAGAGCGGTTCGGGCGCCCTTTCTTTCGATGAGGGCATTCGTAGCAAGGGTCGTACCGTGCACAAATATGTCGACATCTTCGGGGGACAAACTCGCAGCGACTAGAACTCGTTTGATGCCGTCAATTACAGCCGCCGCAGGTTCCAGAGGTGTAGTTAGGATCTTCGCAGTGTGGAGTTCTCCCTGCGCCTCCAGAGCTATGTCAGTAAAAGTTCCGCCAATGTCAGCGGCAAGCCTTATCGAAGTCATAGCAGGAGCCTAGAACAGAGTCTTGCGGTTACATTTCGAGGGCGTCTAGGTGCCTCGAAATTACGAGCTTTTGGATTTCTGAGGTGCCCTCGTAAATTTGATAAACCCGGACGTCGCGGTAGATCTTTTCAACCAGATGATCTTCTAAGAAACCAGCGCCGCCATGTATCTGTATCGCCTTAGAAGCCACCCACTCAGCCATCTCGGAAGCGAATAGCTTTGCCATCGAAGCGGCAGCTGCGGAATCATGTCCTTGATCCTGCAAGGTGGCTGCATGAAGGTACATCTGGCGGGCTGCTTCAACTTTCGTGGCCATCTCCGCGAGCAGAAAGGCAATGGTTTGGTGTTGAATAATTGGTTTACCAAAGGCATCTCGAACCTCTGAATACTCCTTTGCTAGCCGGAGGGCTTGACGAGCTCCACCCACTGCTTGGGCTGCAACTGCAATGCGCCCGATCGACAGTCCGCTTAAGGCAATAGCAAGACCTCGGCCTTCGGCGCCCAGTAGGTCTGCTTCAGGCACTCGCATGGAATCAAAACGAACCTGGCATAGGTCGTTTGTTCGATGTCCCAACTTTGCTTCCCGGCTGATTACTTGATAGCCGGGATTATCGGTTCGGGTAACGAAGGTACTAATTCCGGCCTTGCCAGCTTGAGGGTCGGTTACTGCGACGATCATCGCAATATCGGAGGATTCTCCGCCTGTAATAAAGGCTTTGTGTCCATCGAGAATAAACTCGTCCCCATCGCGAACGGCTCTCGTTGTGATGGCCGAAGCATCTGAACCAGTGTGAGGCTCGGTGAGGTGAAAAGAGCCCAACCATTTACCCGAGCAGAGCATCGGCAAGATGCGCTCCTTCTGTTCCGGAGAGCCGAAAGCGTTAATCCCGGCAGCCACAGGTGAGTTGCTTCCTGACATCATGTTGCTGATACCGCCGTCGACAGCAGAGATCTCTTCCATTGCTACCGCATACGAGGTGAAATCGAGCCCCGAACCGCCGTAGGAAGGGTCAACGGTCATGCCCATAAGACCGACTGCCGCCATCTCTGCATACAGTGCTTTCGGAGGACCGCCACCCTGCTCCCACTCTCGCACGTGGGGAGCGATTCGGGTGTTGGCGAAATCGCGGGCGGTGAGCTGGATGGCGTTCTGTTCTTCATTTAAGAGCACGACCCAACGTTAGATCGCCAAGCCTCCTGTATGCAGTTGTTATCCATTCAAACCCGCATAGCTTGTTAAGCGATGGCACGGTTAGTCGGTCTTTACAACGCTGACGGTTCACTCCTCGGCGAACTTAGATATTTGCGTACAAAGCTCATTGAACGGGACTCTTGCAGTCTGTGTGATCTGACGCATGGGTGGAATCCGCTCGGGAAACGTTCATGGAAGAGAGCTTGTGAAGAGTTCGAAGTCGAGATTGAGTTGCTACACAAAGATGAGGCACTACCTGAGCAACTCTCGGTCGTGGAAACACTGCCGGCAATTTTGCATCTGAAGGAGGATCTGGCTGGTGGGACCAGTTGGGTCGTCGGGATGACCTCCGAAGAAATTGCTAATTATCGTGGCGCTCCCCGGAGGTTGCTTGAGGTGTTGAAAGGTAGATGCCAATGACAGTTAGCGGATCCAGATTTCTCAAGGCCCAACGTCAGGAAGACGAGTTGTGAAGAGGCCAACGTTTTCGGCGGTGTCGATGACTTCTCGAGCCGAGTTGGGAATAGTGGTCGTGCACGCCCTATCGACATGGTTCATGGTTGGGATGATCTGGACCATTCATGTGGTGCACTATCCACTATTCGAATTCGTCGGCAACGACACCTACCAAACCTTTCAGGCGAAGCACGTTGATCTGATTGGTCGACTCCTGGTCGCACCCTGGCTCATTGAAGGGTTATCAGCGCTAATTCTAGTGCTTTGCTTGTCGGGGAACCTTCGGAAGCTTGCCTTAATGGGCGCATTCCTCATGCTCGCGATTATGGCCTTGAGCGCCCTCGTTTCTGCTCCAGCGCACGGTGCTCTCAGCGACGGTTTTGACTTAAGTACCCATTCTGACCTGATGGTCGGAAATCTAATCCGAAGTATCCTCTGGACAGCGAGAGGCTGCGTGGCAGCGGCGCTACTTTGGCTGACTGTGACACGACTGAAAACATGCCGTTAAAATTTTTTACTTTGCTCAGCCTCTTGGATCCCAACAACCTAACGCTGCGCATTAGGTGGCTTCCCGTCGCATAGTGGCTCTCCGCAGTGTTGCCAGACGACAGCGAAGTCCTGCTTGGCGCTACCTAGCGAAGAAGTCACTTTCCTAGCGCGATGCAGTAGCGTTTCTTGTATGGCTTCCGGCGATAAGCGACCAAATCCCCCCGTAGAACTTGACGGCAGCGGCCTGCGGATAGGCGTTGTCCGAGCCGAATGGAACTCCAGTGTCGTAGACCGTTTAATCGCAGGTGTCCGACGGGGCTTAGCGATGACCAGCAGCTCCATCGTCGGTCCACTATCGGTTCCCGGTTGTTTTGAGCTACCTCTAGCGTGTCGAGCTTTAGCGCTATCTGGAAAGGTGGATGCAATCGTGGCTAACGGTGTGGTGATCAGGGGTGAGACGACGCATTATGAACTCGTTTCGGAAGCCGCCGCGTCAGGCATACAGAGCGTCCAACTTGAAACAGGCATTCCGATAGCTTTTGGAGTTCTCACCGTTGAGTCGCTTGAACAAGCTCTGGAACGATCAGAGGGAGAAGGGCAGCACAACGTGGGTGAGGAGGCAGTGCTTGCTTCGGTGCAAATGGCCCGCCTTATGGAAGCGCATCGGTAACCCACACAATTCATCTCTCAATTTCGCTAAATAACGATGACAGGGGAGCGGCCCTCCGTGTGCTGCTACGTTTTGTGTAGGACCTTTCTGCACCTGGCCGCCCTAAGGGGGAATTTATGCGGTATTACTCATGTGACTCACACGTGGTCGAAGCAGCCGAAATCTACGATGGGCTGACCGACCGATTTGGTGATCGAGCTCCCTTCATCCAAAAGGACTACCAAGGCAAGCCAGGAACCTGGCTGGTCTTACCAGGCGGCCTTCAGACCTTGCCGGTTGGCCGGCTTGGCATCGCAGGAGCCAGACTTGACGACCCTGCTACGCACGAACGAATCGCAATGGGCTATGAGGGTTTTAATCCTGGTGTGATGAATCCGACCGCCCGTTTAGAAGAGCAAATAACAGATGGAATAGTGGGTGAGGTGATGTATCCGAGCCTCAGCATGTTCACATTTGCTATTCCCGACGCTGAGGTGCGCGACGCGGCCTTTCGTCAACATAACGACTGGGTGCTCGATTATTGCTCGGTAGATCGGAATAGGTTGATCGGTGTTGGATGCCTTCCATTACCGGACGTCGACCGGGCTATAGCGGAAATCGACCGGTCAGCTGGAAGAGGTGTCAAAGGCTTCGCAATCCCAACACATGTAGACCCAGCGCTTCCATATAGCGATCCGGCCTTTGACCCGTTTTGGGCGAGGGCCCAAGAAGCTGGGGTGCCGCTAACTATGCATATCTTCACCGGGCAAACCCTTGATGGGGGGCTTCCGGCCCATTGGGGCACACCGGGAGGAAACCTTAAGGGTTACACACTTGCGCATACCACCGCCGTAAATGCGATGATCGACCTCATCTGCGGTGGAGTTGTTGAACGCTTCCCTGAACTGAAGTTCGTGATTAGCGAATATGAGACCGGATGGGTTGCGCACACGTTACAGCGATTAGATCACGCCGCGTATCGGACGCCATGGGAGTTAGCCGAAGGCCTTACCATGAAGCCCTCAGAATATTTCGATCGAAATTTCTGGGTTACCTTCGAAGATGATAAAGAAGGGATTGCTACCCGCGACGCGATAGGGGTCAGTAATTTGCTTTGGGGTAACGACTACCCCCATCATGATTCGATCTGGCCGAACTCTCGGCCAATCCTTGATGACATTTTGGCCGGCGTGTCCGAAGCTGAACGAGAAGCGATGGTTTGGGGCAATGTGATGGATTTGTATGAGATAGATCAAGACGCGCTCCCGTCAGCGGCTTGACCTCAGTTGGTGAAATGGTTCAACGCCGCTTGAGCCACGCTTTGGCCGTCTTCCATTGGTCCGAAATGAGTTAACCCGTCCATATTCAGCAGCTGGCCGTTACCCAAGTGGGAAGCGATGGGTTCTGCCATTGCCGGTGGCAGTTCGTTCCCCGAGGCAAACCCATTACCTCGAGCCACAACCACAGGAATGTCGACCGAGGCCAATGCCGCAAAGTCGGTAGGTGTTCCTGTAGTAAAGATTTTCGCTTCGGTCTCGCCAGAACAACTTAGGGTTACCCCGCTCTCGGAAACTTCAGTTCCTAATTCTGCATATGAGCGAACGGCTTCGCTTTCGCAATTGGAATACGGAGGTTTGCTTGTGAGTCGGTCTACGAATTCGTCCACGGAATTGAATTCAGACTTCCGTCGCCGTGCGGCAACGACAAGCGGATGGTTCGCATCGGGTCTCATGTGACCTTCGGGGACCATCACGGGCTCGAAAAGCCACAGCCTGCGGAAAGTTCCGGGGTTTTCTAGTTGTGCCCTCAGAAGGGTGGCGCCGCCGAGCGAGTGCCCGAGGCCGTCAATCGCTTCACCCCTAATAGAGGTCACCGCATTGAGCACCTCATCCACTAGTAGCGACCGTTCCACGTCTAAGGGAGGGCTTAGGACTCTACTCGCCCCGTGACCTCGAAAGTCGAGTCCGAAACATCTGCGATGCTGTCGTAAAACTGGAAGTGTTGTCGCCCACATTCCAGAGTTAAGACCGTTGCCATGAGTCAGTAAGAGTGGGGGACCATTTCCACCGAGGTCGTGCAGCACGCAATGCTCGCCGTCATTGCCATTAAGGATCAACATCACCATGGAGAATAGCTACGTGTAACAATGTTAGACATGGCCAAATTTGAATCAGGTGATCTCGAACTTCACTATGACGACTATGGAACCGGTTTCCCGGTTCTCCTCATAGCACCCGGCGGAATGAAATCCGAAGCATCGTTTTGGAACTCAACTCCATGGAACCCAATCGAACAGCTCCGAGAAAAGTTCCGAGTTATAGCGATGGACCAGCGAAATGCAGGACGATCAACGGGACCAATAGGGCCGTCCGATGGCTGGACGACATACACCCAGGACCAGCTAGCTCTTCTAGATCACCTAGGGATCGATCAATTCCATGCCGTAGGCATGTGTATAGGCGGTCCCTACGTTATGGGCTTGATAGAGGCTGCACCAGACCGGGTTGCGTCAGGCGTCCTTTTTCAAACCATCGGCTTGAGTGGGAACCGACAGGCTTTCTTCGATATGTATGACGCCTGGGCCTCGGAACTGCGACCTCAGCGTCCCGAAGTATCCGAACAGACATGGCAGCAATTCAAGGCGAACATGTACGGCACAGACGACCTCTTATTTAACGTTGGTGAAAGCTTTCTTGAGACTGTAACCACGCCGCTATTGCTAATGAAGGGCAACGACCTCTACCACCCCGAAGAGTCCTCTCTGGCGGTCAATAACCTTTGCCAGAACAGTACTTTGATCTCTGATTGGCAAATGGGAGAGGGCCTGCACCTTGCGGCTCAAGAATTCGAAGCCTTTCTGGAAAGGTACACACCTTGAACACAACATTTGGTATAGGAGTGTGGAATGGCTGACCTAACTGACAAAATCGCTGTAGTGACAGGAGCGAGTCGTGGCATCGGCGCTTCCTCAGCAAAGGCACTCGACGCACTTGGCGCTCAAGTAGTTCTGAGCGGCCGGACAGTCTCTGATATGGAAGAAGTAGCCGAAGAGCTATCTAATTCCCCAATCATTATTCCGGCAGATCTCGCAAAGCCCGGCTCAGGAACGAAGCTCGCAGAAACAATCCTGCGAGAAGTTAGCGGGGTCGACGTATTAGTGAACAACGCGGGAATTCCGATGCGTCGAATGCCTGAAAAGCTCACCGAAGAAGAAATCGACCTTGTGTTTGCGATCAACGTTCGATCTCTTCTCACCCTCTCAATAGCTCTCGCACCCTCCATGAAAGAACGCGGAGGTGGTTCGATAATAAATGTCAGCTCTGTGGCCGGTATACGAGGACCTGGAGCGCGGGTTGCTTATGCAGGCACTAAGGGGGCAGTAGATGCCATGACCCGAGCTCTGGCGTCAGATTGGGGCCCCGATGGGATAAGGGTCAACTCGATTGCGCCGGGCCTGATTGCCACTGCGATATGGGAAGAGAGTCGGAATACGGTTCCTGGGCTGATTGAGGAAATGGAAGGCCAGATCGCGCTAAAACGGTGGGGCTTTGGCGATGACATAGCTGACGTAGTCGCTTTCTTTGCCTCCGATAGCTCGAGGTACGTAACAGGCGAGACGTTAGTGGTAGACGGGGGCCTTGCCCGAGTTACAGCTTCTGCTGAGCCGCAAGTCTTGCCAGAGCTACTTGAATGAGCCGACAACTTCAGTTTGGTTTGTTCGATCAGATGGAGAACGATGGCGTTACTCCGCTAGCGGACCAGTACCGCGAACACTTAAGTCTTGCGCGTGTAGCTGATGAAGCAGGGTTCACCCACTGGTTTAAGTCGGAACACCATCATGTTCCACTAGACGTAGCACCAAGCATCAATGTCTTCCTTAGCGCAGTGATCCAAGCAACTTCGTCGATCAGGGTGTCTTCTTTGGTTCACCTTCTTCCCTTCTACGACCCGATGCGCCTGTATGAAGAATTGTGCATGCTTGATCACCTCAGTCATGGGCGCTTCGACCTCGGCTTCGGTAAGGGTGTTAGTCCGCCAGAGCAATTACTGTGGGGAATTTCCCGAGATGAAGCGGTCGGGCGGACTGAAGAGGTACTGGATTACGTCCTGTCAGCCATGACTTTGGTCGCTGAAAAAGGCATCGGATCTCTGTTTAGCTACGAAGGTAGATTTTGGTCGGCGACCGAGCGACCATTGGAAATAGGGCCATATCAGGAACCGCATCCACCCTTGTGGAGGCCAGGCACTCTGTCTACCGCTGCGAAGATGGGTGTTAGTACCATTATTCCCGGGCCGATAAGCCTCATTCCTGAGCGTGTACATGCGTACCGGGCGGAACAAAGCGGTGGCGGGGCTGGCGGTCACCTGCCAACACTTTCGACCTTACGAAGAGTCGTTATCGCCTCTACAGAACGGCAGGCAACTGAGATCGCAAAGAGGGCTTGGAAACATTTTGATGCCAATCTCACGAAGCTCTTTCGTCGGTACGACCTGTGGCCGCCCACAATGGTCCCAAGTTTCCTAGGCGACGTTGATCAAGCCTTTGCGACCGAGTCCCTGCTTGCAGGAACCCCTACGCAAATAGCCGAATATTTTGTTCAGTTTGAAGAGGAGTCAGGCCTGAACCATGTCACAATCTGTCCTGCCTTTGGAAATGTCAGCGCCTACGACGCTCGGGCGACACTGGATTCCTTGTGCGAATCGGTACTGACTGGTTAAGGGTAGGCATGTCAGCTCTCCGAAAGGCATGTTGTTCGCTGCCAGTGAAATGCAGATAGGGCTGCCCTACCCAGTACCCGAGTCCGTTTCGCCTTTGGTTTTAGTGATCTCGTATGTGTTATCGAGAAAAACCGTTGAAGGCGGGGCCGAAGCCCCGCCTTCAAGACGATTTTGTGATGCTCCTCAGACGGAGCGATTAATCGTTAGCTTTAGCCAGCTGCGCGAGCTGCGTCAAGCCACCCATCGACAGTTGCGCGGTTGCCGGCAATCCAGTCAGCGGCAAGGTCCTTGGGATCTGCACCTTCACCTTGGGCTACGTTGGCAACAGAAACGTCCATTACTGAGAGCTTGATGTCAGTAATCAGTCGTGCTGCAGCTGGGTTTGCGGCCATGAAGTCATTATTTGCCGCTGCCTTGATATCGGCGGCTGCCCAACCAATCGGGCAGAGGCCGTCAGCTGAACGGGCTGGACACATGTCTTCGCCAATCGCAGCTGTTCCAGGTCGCTGATCCCAGGCGTCACCACCCTCTTCGCCAGTGGGGTTCGAATCATCAAGCACGTATTCCGAACCAATCCAGTAAGCGTTATCGCCTGGTCGTATTTGAGTTATGTAGGCAGACGGGGTCCATGTGTAGGCAACCGCCGGCAGGCCTTCGTTAACCATGTCAACTGCCTGTGCCCACATCGCGTCGTAACCGGCCTTCACCTGCTGGAGGTGCTTGTAGCCGGCGCCCGCGAAATGTGCGTTGATAATGTTGTCGCACGTCCAGTCTTCGGGGCAGCCGAAGACATCAACCATGCCGTTACCAGGTACCGCATCTGTGGCGTCATAAGCCGCTATGGCGTCGGGGTTATTGTCCAGGTCTTCGAGGGTCCAAACCTGGTATTCCTCGGCAAAGCCCTTGGTGATCAGGTAGCCCTGAAGGCCGCCAGCAACCATTTCTTCACCGACAACTGTTACATGATCGCCGACCAAAGTGCCGTCAGTCATTTCGCCGTTGAGCCAGCTTTGGTGCCCTGGCATCCACGAGTTCGCCCAAAAGTCCATGTCCCCTGATGCCATCGCCATGAATGCGTTTTGAGGGCCTAGTTCCATATCGGCAGACTCAGAAACCGTGTAACCGAGCTCCCGCAGAAGGGCGGTGTAGATCTCTGCCTGTACGTAGCCTGTGCTCCAGTTGGCTCGACCGGAGGTAACGCTGACTCCCTCTCCGGGTGTCATGTTCAATGCGGCTTCTGTGGTTGCAGGTGCTGAAGCTTCTGAAGAACTGGAACTTGAATCGTCATCGCTGCCGCAAGCGGCCAGTATCAGAAGCGCTGCTGCTGCTACTGCGAGCACGCGCGTGAGTGATTTCTTGTTCATAGATGGGGCCCTCCCTAGAGCCCTAGTTGTTGCGGACCATGGTTACTGCCAAGGCACGCGACCGTAAAGGGTAGTCGGTCTGGAGCGGTTAGCCGTACTTTCTCCGCGTCGAGGGACGTTTTGTAGCACAGCTGTTATGTCCTAAACCGATTATTTTTAGCTGTAGACCTGCTTTCGGTCGAATTCGGAGAGTGTGCCCCGAGCGCTTGCAGCCGTGGTAACTCCGGCGAACAGTAAGAAAAGGACACCGACGCCCGAAACAAGGTTCGTCTCTGCGACCCTTGAAATACTTGCTACCCAAGCCACACCAAGCAGTAATAAACCGAGCCCCAGACCGCACACGATTGAGCACCATTTATACAAAAACAATTCATCTTGGGAAAAGAAGCCTGATGCAGGCACTGCCAGGCCCAACGTTAAGAGGCCCAAGAACAAGGTAATCCAGCCGAGGCCAGCTCCCTCGTCGGTATAGCCGTCGTAAATGATGTCTCCCGTTCGCTGAGCGTAGGCGATAAGGGCTGTGTACTCAGCTGCTAGCGACCCTACTTTGGCGAGGTCCCCGGCCTCTTCGGCTATCTTGCTTTGTCCTTCAATGACATCTAACTCTGCCTGTAACTCTGGCCCGATGACCGAGCCAGCTCGAGTGTCAAATGTCCAACCTGAATAGCCGGCTATGACGATGAGGAGTAGGGCAAAGGAGGCGCCGAACATCCGGCCCCAGTTGATGCCTGAGGGGAGTGGCCGCCTGGCACCCATAGGTGCGTGCCAAACCCAAAAAATCGAGAAACCGGCCATGATTAGGCATCCAACCAAAGTTACGTATATGCCTGAGGAACGTTGGAACGCAGTCGCAGAGTCGGGAGCTGCAGCAAGCAGAGCACATAAAGCGGTCACCGCAGATGCAAGACCAAATACGGTTGCGCCGTCTGGCCCGAGCCATCGGCTCCGTTCCCCAGGAGACAGTGCGGTGGAATAGAGGGATGCGCCGACTGCGACGGCGCATAAAAGAATGATGATGCCGAACCAGGAGCCTCCGGAAGCAGATAGACCGTTGAAGCTTTGACCCATCAGGTCGTTGTCAGCGAACCGGCCATACGCGGAAAGGTGTCCAGTATCACTATTCCATGGAAGGATCGTTCCCAAGACGGCGATCACGGCTCCGATTCCTACTCCGAACATAGCGAAACGCTCTCGGCTTTGGATCGGCTCGAATCTTGCGGCGTCCGGTTCTTCATCCGTCGCAACGGGAGCTGTGGAGGTGCCGTTATTGACCGGCAGCAATGCCTCCGGTGTCTTTGTATTCTTCCAAGCGCTGGCAAGCCTGGTGAAGAGACCGGCTCGATCAGAATCGTCTGGTTGGGTCAGCCGGTCTAACACGACTGCGACAATGAAGAAAGCAAGTCCACCAGAGCCGGCAAGAGCTATATCTTGATTAGCGATGGAACGGTACAGGAGGCGTCCAAGCCCGCCGGCCCCCATAATGGCTGCGATACCGAGCATCGATATGGCAAGCAATAGAGTTTGGTTGATGCCTGTCATTAGTGCCGCTCTGGCCAAGGGGAGCTGGACGTCTGTTAAAACTCGTCGTTCAGACGCTCCGTAAGCGCGTGCTGCTTCAACAACGTCATCTGGAACTTGTCGTATCCCTAAATTGGTTAGCCGGATGAGAGGTGGGAGGGCGAACACCATCGTCACCATGGTCGCCGAGACAAACCCAACACCGAAGAAGAAAACAAATGGCAGCATGTAGACGAACGAATGAACGACCTGCATAGCGTCTAACAAAGGTCGAACGATCCTCCAAACTCCATCCATGCGCCCGCAAGCGACGCCTGTGGGTATGCCAATAATCACGCAGAGGATTACTGCAACTGCTATGAAGCCGATTGTCCTTGCTGTTTCCTTCCAATATTCCTCGCCCAAAAGACCGCAGATCGTGAGTCCAAGAAAAGAGCCCACCCCTACTTGGAGGCCTCGAAAGGCCCAGCCTGCTACGAGTGCCGCAAGACATACCGTCATCCAAGAAAGACCGAGAAGCCAATCGTCGACGACGACTTCAAGCATTGTTTGGAAGGGCCATTTAATGACAGCCAGCGTTTCTTTCATATTCAGGTCAACCCAGACAGTGATCTGTTCGACCCAATCGCCAACCGGAATTTGCCACTTATCTAGCACGTTGTTCTGTCGTTGGTCCCAGTCGCCGGTACTGCGATACCAGATGACTGCTAGGAGGCCGGACGCGCCACCCACTGCGGCAACAATCCGGCGCCGCCTCGCTGATCCGAGCAAGATGAGGATGGGTATCGCAAAAACTCCGATAACAGCTACAAACTCGACTGCTGACGCGACTGCGTCAGCTACCTTGTCACCCGTCTCAAGGTCGGTCACCTTTCCGACCGCTCGGTCGACGAAGTGTCCCGTTGATTCTGCTAAGAGATCCATCACATGTACACCTCTCGCTCGAAGGCCTCAGACAGTGCCTCGACCCGGCCGAGCTCTTCCAATACGGCCGTGGGGTCCATTCGCCCCACTAGCCGGCCTGCGGCGTCGCAGCAGGCAATTGGCAAGCCACGTCCTGCCGCGGCGTAGAGTTCGTTCAGGGTCTGAGAGGGATCTGCGAATGAAATGTCGGTCCTCATGGCACTTTGCAGGGTTTTAGTACCTTGCGTGGCAACCCGTTCGATGTCACTTCTTGTAACTAGGCCAACACACTTGCCGGAGGAATCTACGACAAGCCGTTCTGAGGTGTCACTAAGCGCTGCGACAACTTGCTCAAAAGCGCTGTCTAAGTGAAGCGGGTCAGGGTCTATCATCACTTCCTCAACCTTGATAACGCGACCTTGATCAACGTCCTGAACGAATTCGGCGACATAACCCGTTGCTGGCTGCGTAAGGATTTCTTCTGGGGTGCCTATCTGAATGACTACTCCGTCTTTCATGATGCAGACACGGTCTCCGATGCGGAGCGCTTCGTTCAAGTCGTGAGTAATGAATAAGATTGTTTTCTGGACCTCTGACTGGATTGCCATTAATTCGTCCTGCATCTGTCGACGAATGAGTGGATCGAGAGCACTAAACGCTTCATCCATCAACAGAATGTCTGGGTCTGACGCCAATGCGCGAGCCAAACCGACGCGTTGCTGCATCCCGCCGGAAAGTTCGCTTGGGGCGTTATCGGCGTACGGTTCGAGCCCTACAAGTTGTAGGGCTCGCATGGCTGATGCCTGTCGTTCTGTTCTGTCGACTTTTTGGACCTTGAGACCATAGGCAACGTTATCGATGACGCTACGGTGCGGGAAGAGGGCAAAGTGTTGGAAAACCATGCCCATTTTTTCTCGGCGAAATGCTTGTAACTCTTTTCCATCGAGTTGTTGCACATTGATTCCGTCGACAAGAACTTGTCCGTATGTGACATCGTGAAGTTTGTTGACTGTTCTGATTGCGGTCGACTTGCCAGAGCCGGAAAGGCCCATTACCACGAATATTTCGCCCTTTTTGACGGCGAAAGATACGTTGTTTAAGCCGACCACATGGCCAGATTGCTTTTGAACTTCATTTTTGTTTACGCCCGCCTTAGCGAGATCGAAGGCTCTGCCCCTCGGTTGAGGGCCAAAGATCTTAAAGACTTCTTCAAGTCTGATTATTTCCTGATTGTCCGGCATTGGGGTCATATGGCCTTTCTGTCGGGCTCCTCTAGCGCCCAACGGCCGCATAGAGGCAGAGCCAACATAACAGTGCTAGCAGGCGCGCTGGTCGATTCCTGCTAGATCGGCTTAGGCCAACTCGAAGTTGGGAGAGTGCTTCACGCCTTTACTAGGGGCTCGACGGTCAAAGGTTTCTCTAAAATAAAGAGTTGATGGCGTTGCTTGTTAATTGAAAATTGCGGTCGTCGAAACAGACGAACCTGACCTCGGCGAGTTGGTGAGGCTCTGAACTCCCTTCGAACCAACTCTTCACTGTGTTCACAGCGATTGGGGCAGCGAGTTCAGGAGGAAAACCGTATACACCGGTACTTATGGCGGAGAAGGCAATCGTCTTGGCCTCGACCGTGACGGCTAAGTCGAGGGCGGCCTGATAGCAAAGAGAGAGAAGCTCGGCGCTCTCTGCTCGTTCGTGAAGCGCCCAAACGGGCCCGACGGCGTGGACGACCCATGACGATTTTAGTCGCCCTCCGCTCGTGATAACGGCCTTTCCAGTAGCGCAGGGGCCTTTTCGACTGAAGATCTCTTGGCATTCGGTCATCAAAGAAGGGCCTGCTGCCGCGTGTATGGCGCCATCAACGCCACCTCCTCCCGAAAGGCTGCTATTTGCCGCGTTCACGATCACGTCGACACTCAGGGTGGTTATGTCGCCCTGAACAACGGAGATTTCTGGGTGTCTGCCTGTATCACGCAAGTTCGAATCCTTCATAGTTGTCTTGCGCAACCTGCTGACAGCGCTCAGCGTACGGCGGATATCCGATCAGGGGCATAAAGACCCTCGTTTTACCCGGGATATTGGCACCTAGGTACCAAGAGTTACAAGTCGGGTAGAGAGTTTGGTTAGCAATGTTATTCACGTGTTCTACCCATGAATCAGCTGCCTGCGCGGATGCTTCAATAGTTCTGAGCCCTTTTTGGCGCAGTGCCACCAAACAATCCCTAATCCACTCAACATGCTGTTCAATTGCCATAATCATGTTGGTAAGAACAGATGGACTTCCGGGTCCAGTGACCGTGAAGAGATTAGGGAAGTCGGGGATGCTCAATCCCAGATAGTTGCGTGGGCCGGCAGACCAGGCCTCTTTCAAGGTCGTTCCATGTTTGCCCGTGATATTCATCTTCAAGAGGGCACCGGTCATTGCGTCAAACCCGGTGGCGAAGATAAGCACATCGAACTTAAAGTCTCGTCCTGCTGCCGTCAGCCCATCATTGTTAATCGCTTCGATGCCCCCTGCAGAGATATCCACCAGTTCGACGTGCTCCAAATTAAAGGTTTCGTAATAGTTGGTGTCTAGACAAGGGCGTTTGCACGCGATTGTGTTTGTCGGAGCTAATAACTGGGCGGTAGCTGGGTCCTCGACGACGTTGGTGATTTGATTACGTACATATTCAGCCACCCTTTCATTGGAGGCGGCGTCAATCCCTATGTCGGCGTATGCCCGGTAGAACCCAAACCCTCCTTCCTGCCAGCGTTCATCCATTCGATCTTTGAAGTCCAGCGGGTCGGCGTTCTTTGCTGAGTCGTTATTGGGCGGAAAGGCTGAGACAATTCCCGAGCGTTCCTCTTGGGCCGCTTGTCTGAGAGCAGCGTAGTTTTGCTTAGTCTCTTTCTGGGTCTCCGGATCCAAAGGTTGGTTGCGGGCTGGAACAGAATAGTTGGGGGTTCGTTGGAATACAGAGAGATGACTGGCTTGCGCGGCGATGACAGGAATTGCTTGGACTGCGGATGATCCCGTTCCAATAATCCCCACCCGTTGACCCGTAAAATCAACCGCTTCATGGGGCCATTGGCCGGTGTGTAGAACATCGCCGGTGAAGTTTGATAGTCCGTCGAACTTTGGCAAATTAGCTGTGGAGAGGCACCCTGTTGCAGCAACCAGGAACTGTGCGTCGTAGGTGCCTTGGTTTGTTTCGACGGTCCAGCGTCTTGAGGCTTCGTTGAAGGCTGCTGTCTCGACGTTGGTGTTAAAAGCGATCAATGGCAGCAGATCGAACCTGGCTGCTACGTGTCGCGCGTATTCCAGAATTTCGGGTTGTGCGGCGTAGCGCTCACTCCATTCCCAATCCTGTTGCAGCTGCTCATCAAAGGAATAGGAATATTGAAGACTTTCGACGTCACACCGCGCTCCTGGATAGCGGTTCCAAAACCAGGTACCACCAACGCCATCGGCCCGCTCGACGCCCTGAACGGCAAACCCCTCTTGGCGTAACAAATGGAGGGCATATAACCCCCCGAAACCGGCTCCGACCACGAGAACGTCACACTCGTTAACAAGACCCATTATTCGGCCTCCCCTCTGTCCCTCGAAAATAGCTTGTCAGGAGATGGAGAGTATTGTTGGTCTGAATCGTCTGAGACGACAGGTTCTCTTGCTTAACGCGTTAGTAAGAGATCTAGCATCCGACCTCGAGCGCGTTGGAGAGAAATGGCATACGACCGAATTAGATATGAAATACCGGCAAGCGGAGTTGCGCGCATCACCTTGGCTCGGTCAGAGGCTGCGAACGCACAAGACTATTTGATGTTGTCCGAGATCAATTCGGCGTTCGATGAGGCCGCCGCCGATCAGTCAATACGTGTGGTCGTTTTAGCCGCCGACGGAAAACATTTTTCGTCAGGTCACGATCTTGCTGCGCCAGAGCCGAATATGGAAGATTTTCCTACTGTAGGAACGCAGTGTCACTTTGATGCCGACGGAACTGAGGGCTACATGGCCCGCGAAGCAGAAATGTACTTGGGTCTCTGCTGGAGGTGGCGCAACCTTTCTAAACCTACGATCGCGCAGGTTCAGGGCAAGGTGATTGCCGGCGGGCTGATGCTCGTGTGGCCCATGGATCTTATAGTGGCCTCTGAGGAAGCTACCTTCAGCGACCCCGTAGTGGCTTTTAACGTCAACGGCGTCGAGTATTTCGCTCATCCATTCGAAGCCGGCACGCGGTTAGCTAAGGAGATGTTGTTTACCGGGAGGTCTTTAACTGCTGAGGAGCTATTCGACCGCGGAATGATCAATAAGGTAGTGCCCCTAGCTCAGCTAGAAGAGGCAACCTTGGATCTGGCTGCCCACATTGCAAAAAGACCGATGTTTGGTCTCACCTTGGCGAAGCAAAGCGTCAACCAGGCCTTAGATGCAATGGGGATGTACAGCGCACTCCAGGCGGCTTTTAGTCTTCACCATGTAGGTCATAGTCACAATATGGAAGTTCATGGTCGCCGTATTGATCCCTCCGGAATCGACGTCATTAGGTCCGAGGCGTGACCGAGCCGTGTGATCTAAGTGCTGTGGAGGCAAGGCAGGCGATCGCTGAAAGAACGCTTTCCCCGGTTCAATTACTCGAATCATGTTTTGAAAGAATTGAAAGCCTCAACCCGACCCTGAACGCTTTAGTAACCGTTGCCACCAAGTCGGCGTTAGCAGAAGCTCAACGTGCAGAAAGAGACCTAGACCGCGGTCTTGGGACTGGACTTTTGCATGGCTTACCTGTCGCTATTAAGGATCTACAAGACACCAAAGGCATTATCACGACTTACGGCTCGGCCTTCTACAAGAACCATGTGCCGGACAGGGATTCCGGAATCGTTGCTCGCGTGCGAGCTTCTGGGGGAATCATCATCGGAAAGACGAATATTCCAGAGATGAGTATCGGAGCCAATACGATTAATCGGCTCTTTGGGGCAACTGGGAATCCGTATGAACCACATTTGACGTGTGGCGGCTCATCCGGCGGTTCCGCTGTCGCTGTTGCTACCGGTATGGCGAGTCTGGCGACGGGGTCAGATCATGGCGGTAGCCTGCGCATTCCGGCATGTTTCACTGGAGTCGTTGGGCACAGGGCAACGCCGGGCACGGTTCCCCACGAGAGCCGAACGATAACGCAAACCAATTACAGCCTTCAGGGCCCCATGGCGAGGACGGTCGACGACGCTGGCCTATTGTTGGCGGCGATCGCTAGCCGCGACGCGTCCAGTCGACTTGACCCGATGAGCTTTCCTCTTGATGTTAACTCGTACCTAAGTGCAGAAGTCCCTGCGATTGAGAGCTTGAAGCTTGGCGTTACACCGGATTTCGGCGGTCTTTTAGTTTCGGACCATGTGAGAGGGGAGTTTGACGCTCGGGTTAAGTATCTTGAGGCCAATGGCGCAACGATAATTAACTTGTCGGTCGACCTTACTGACGCTGTTGAGGTTGACTGGCAACTGCGAGCTGATGTTTTTGCGACGCAGTATCATCGCGACATTGAAGGTTTTGACGATACCTTCAATCCCAACGTCTTTCGCAGCTATGACACGGCCCTCGCCACTTCGGTATTAGATATTGCCAGGGCCCGTAGAAAGCAGATGGATCTATTTCAGTCCTTCGCTACTCTTTTCGACGAAGTCGACGCCGTCCTATGCCCCGGAGTTAGTGTCGGGCCGTTCCCTTGGTTGGAATTGCATCCAAGCGAAGTCGATGGAAATCCAGTTGAGAACTATATGGCTTGGTTAGGTTTGACTAGCTGTTTGACCGTCGTAGGTCACCCGGTGCTTGCGTTGCCGGCTGGTCTCGACGTCAACGGAATGCCTTTTGGCATTCAGTGTGTAGCGCCGATGTACCAGGACTCGAGGCTGCTATCAATGGCGAAATCTCTTGAGCGGGCTTTTAACGCTGATACCGCCTATATGCGAACGCGACCAAACCCCGAAATGATTCGATCATCGAACCCTCAGTGTCGCGAGCTAGGAAAAGCGGCCGCTGTTGAAGCGGCTGACCGGACCTAAGAGGGAGGTCCCTTAGCCTCAGATTGAAGGTTTCCTTCAATGAATAGCGGACGGCCGTCCACCTCCACTTCGTTCAAATTCCAGTGATGGTCGATGGAGTACCCGTCAGCTCCTGCGCTAGACATTTGTTCCGAGAGTTCGGCTTCGGCGTTCGCCTCGGCAAAATCCTGGGCCAGCCGTAGGTCGTAAAAGGTTTCAGGTGCTGTGGTATGAACTCGAAAAAGTCCACGTCTCGGCGCACTGATATTAGTGGTGACAGTGATTCGAATCGACCCCATAGCGGCACCGTATGCGTTCGCCACGTCGAAATGCGTTGGTCTGGAAATAGCTGTTCCTAGGTAACGGCTCAACTCGCTTTCATGTAGGGCTGCTGGGGCTCCGATGCAAACGACGTGATCCCTGATAGCCAGAGAAACTTCTAACAGTTGAGGGGCGCTGAGCGACGCGGACAGATGCGCTGACGCTTGCAAGAAAGCTTCCAGGTCGGAAGTCGAGAGACCGTCGTGATCTGCGCCTGCAGAAAGAATCGCTCTTCCAATCGCATGTGTAGTGGCGTTCATCACCTTGACGGATAGCAACGGTCCGTCTTGTGCGATGGGAACTCCAAATCGATCTAGCTGCCTCGCCAGGATATTCGCGCCGAGGTTTGATCCGTCGGCGTTGTAGCGCCGGTCGATTTCGAGGACATGAGCTGCATCGGTGGGAGTAAAGGTACTTAGACCTAGTACTCCGAGACTGACGAGTCGATCAGTAGCGTTGCGCTCTAAGCGTGAGCTTGCGATGTTTTCGAGGGGGACTCCTTCGGGAGACGCATTGGCGCCCTCAAACACCTTGGTCTCAACAGCAGATCTCGGAGTCCAGTTGCGGACGCCTTCCTCGACCCACAGGTAAATCCCGTCTCCTTCCCTTCGCGTCGGTCTTGAACATTGTTCTTGCAGCATTTCGAGGATCTGAGGCCTGTCGCCGATGGCAACCGCCAAAGGGGTAACGCGGCGGGGGCCAATAGTAAGTGAGTCGTTATCTAGGGGTGTGTGTCGTACCTGGCTGTCCCCACCGATCCCCTCAGTATGTATCCGAATCGCCTTAACCATGGTCTCGTACCCGCCGACCCTTGCTCCAGCAGATTTATCAGAAGGTCTGCCATCTTGTACGACTGCTACGTCGGTAGTGGTTCCCCCGATGTCTACAACAACCCCATCTGTTACACCGCTCAACGCAACGGCGCCGATGGCACTGGCGGCGGGGCCAGACAAGATCGTTTCGATTGGTCGCGACCTAACAAAATCGGATGAAACAAGGGAGCCATCACCTCTCATGACCATTAAGCGACTGTCGATGCCTAGTTCTGTGATGGAACCTTCGACTGCGACAATCAAATCCCCGACGAGTGGCACCAGGCGCGCATTCAACAGTGCAGTTACGGAGCGCTTGGCTGCGTCCAGCTGTCCAGAAAGCTCATGGCTTAAGGTGACGGGCTTGTTGGTAATTTGTTTGATTTCTTCCGCAACCCTGAGCTCATGGTCTGGGTTGCGGACGCTGAACGAGCCGACTACTGCATAGGCTTCCAAATTTTTATCGTTGTCCGCTAGCCACTCGCGAAGGGGTGTGACTTCCAAAGGCTGAGCTTCTAGACCGTAGGAGGAATGACCCCCTTTCAGGCGTAGTAGCGGATTTTCCTCAGTGAGCGCTGTTAAACCTCGCCTTTCAGTGACACCCTCGTCTAGCCCGATTGCGATCAAACCAGCTGGCCTACCACTGCCCTCAACTAGGGCATTGGTGGCGAGCGTGGTTGAGACGCAGACCAACCCAATAGTTGCCGCATCAACTGAGGCCTCGTCGAGAACATTATGCAAAGCCTTAGAAACACAACTGCTCAGCTCTCGATGTGTGGTCCTTACCTTAGTTTTGGCTATGACGTTTCCGGTGCGACGCGAGCACACAACCGCGTCGGTATAGGTTCCGCCAGTATCGACTCCAATAGTAAGTAGATCCGATTCATTCACGCCGCGAGATCTTGCCACCGTCTGAGCCTCAAGGCCATTAAATCTACAGTTAGCCATTCCCCGGCTAGTGTCTAAGGATGCTTTTGGACGGTATCCGAATTCTTGATTTCACCCAGTATCTGTCGGGGCCTAGTGCTACTCGCATGCTCGCCGAGCTTGGGGCTGATGTCATTAAGGTCGAATACGGACCTCAGGGAGACCCAAGTCGCACGCTGCCCTTTGTCTCGCCTCAAGGGTCATCGTCTTATTACACTCAACAAAACCGCGGTAAGCGGTCATTGTGTCTGGATCTTTCCTTGGCAGAAGCGTGCGAAATCGCTCGGAATCTCGCTCTCGAATGCGACGTTGTCGTTGAGAATTTTGGACCCGGTGTCCTAGAACGCCGGGGTTTGGACTGGGCAACTCTTAGCCAACGAAACTCTCGACTAATCATGGCTTCGATCTCGGCGTTTGGTAAATCTGGCCCCCTGGCCCATCTGCAGGGATTTGACTTGATAGGGCAAGCCCTCTCAGGGATGATGCATCTGACCGGAGATCCGGACGGAGCCCCCCAGTTCACCGGCTCCCCGATATCGGATTGTGCAGCAGGCCAAATGTTGTTTGGCGCAGTTGGTCACGCACTATTTCATCAAGAACGCACTGGGCAAGGTCAATATCTTGAAGTCACCTTGGTTGACCCGCTGTTCGCCATGCATTCGATTGCCGTTCAAGGTCACAGTGCTAGCGGCGGGACCTGGAGCCAGGAGCGCTCAGGTCGGCAATTCAGCATTGTCGTTCCATCAGGTACGTATAAAGGACCTCAAGGTTGGATAGTGCTGCAAGTACTGGAACCACAATGGCAGCGCCTTTGCGATGCGATGGGCGTTAGCGAGTTAGGTGTAGATCCGAGGTTCGCTACAGCAGAAGGGCGTGTCGAAAACGCTAAGGAGCTCCTAGGACTGGTCGAAGCTTGGATGCAGACTTTCGAGACAAACGCTGAGCTCCTCGCCCACCTAGAGACCGAACGGATACCTGCAGCCCCCGTATTAAGTCCTGAAGAGGCGATGGTCCATCCGCACTTCACGGAACGTGGAATGGTCCGTCAAGTGTCGGATCCTTACTTCGGAGACATAACGGTAACGGGACTGCCGGCAAAGTTCAGTTCGGTCTCGCTCCCAGAGGTAGAGCCCCTTGCGCCCTCCTTAGGTCAACACAACCGAGAAATCCTTACGGAGGTCTTAGGTATGTCAGATGAATCGATATCGGACCTCGAAGAAGCAAACATATTGATTCATGAAGGTTCGATCTCTTCAGAGTGAGGTGACACCCGCCCTCAGATGAGTAATGATCGTGAAGTACCCAAGAACAACGAGTTCATTACGAAGAGGAAGAGCTAGCGATGCCGGTTGCGTCAGTAAAGAAAATGGTTGAGGCCGCTAAAGCCGAAATTGACAACATCTCACCACAAGAAGCGGCACGAAGAGCGGCCGAAGAGGGAGCGTTGATCGTCGATATTCGCGACGTACGCGAGATGCAGCGCGATGGGGCCATACCGGGTGCGATGCACGCTCCGAGAGGGATGTTGGAATTCTGGGTTTCCCCTGACTCTCCATACACAAAGGAAATCTTCGGCGAAGATCGAGAGTTTGTCTTGTGTTGCGCTGGAGGCATGCGGTCAGCGCTGTCGGCTAAAACGCTAAAGGACATGGGTATGGAAAAAATTAGCCATATCGAGACCGGTTTCGGTGGGTGGCAAGCCGATGAAATGCCTATAGAGACTTACGAGGACTGGAAAGCCAATCGAGGGTAAGTGGCCGTCGAGATACTGAATCAGATATTTAACCTTCACCAAATGCCAACAAACCAAGACACAGAACAAAGTAAGTCAATAACCGGCTATTGCGAGCCGTGGTCTCTTCGCGCTGGAGAGGAAATCGAATGGTTCGGCTCTAGTCATAGTCTTACTGAAGGGCAGCTGACGGTTGTTCGTCTGAATTGTGGTGATCCAACTCGAAGTGGCCCGGGCTTCGCTGAAGATCTTGTCGAGGAGATTGAACCGCTCCCCATCAAACTCTCTAACCAAACCCTGTCGCCGGGCTCTTACGCTGAGGCTCTTGTTCCTGCAGAAGGTAGTAACCGGCTCGAGGTA
>Ga0208130_1000088_pt1 | contig 47607 bp, 47 predicted proteins | sample ETNtaG_31_FD_185771 | JGI IMG/M metagenome (GOLD analysis project Ga0208130, IMG submission 185771) | Marine microbial and viral communities from oxygen minimum zone, Eastern Pacific Ocean - ETNP201310SV78 (SPAdes) (version 2) | ecosystem: Environmental > Aquatic > Marine > Oceanic ... | reverse complement strand
CTCTTTTTCAGAGCTCTTTTTCTGTGCCGCTTTCATCCGATCTGGATATTTTTTTTGATCTTTAAATTGTAATGGATCGGTAATAGGCTTTGGTACATTTATTTCAACAAAAACACCCCCATCAAACAGATTTTTGAAACGTTCGCGAGGGGTAATTGGCATATGATGACCACACTCGATACAGACATTTAAGTTATCCTGCAATTCTCTGTGAAAGAGCATTGTTCCGCATTCATCGCATTTTGACCAAAGATTTTCCGGCACTTCGCGACGAGAAAAGATAGAATTTATGCGGGGTCGGACGTAATTTGATATCCAATTCATTTCACATTCCTAATCACAGAGTGTTCATATAACTTAATAAAATGTTGGATCTTAAAATGCAATCGGTTCGATTCTTATCAGAGCAAATAAACAACGACACTAAACTTTTTTTTGATATCAATTCCAATGTTAGAAAAGGATTGATAAGGTGTTTTAAGTTAAATAAATTAAACATTTTTCTAAGCAATAGTTGATATCCAAAAGTTATAACACCAGCGAAATTTATATGATTATCAATATTTCTAAAGTCCAACTTTTTATAGCTTGTTTGTTTATAACGTCGTGCAGTGGGCTCGGTTCTTTTTTCCCAAAACCAGTTGAGGTGCCTTACAGCAAAAATGTAGTAAAGTTTAAAAATGGTGCAGTTGGCCTTGCACCGGAAGGATATTGCATTGGCCCTCTAAAAAATAACTCTTATACTGGGAGCGTGATTTACACGTCCTGCGAGATGACGAAGGGTCGCGGTATGGTCAGTATAAGCTTTGCACCTATGGAAACCGGTGCGAACGGAAAAATCACACGCTCATATTTAGCAAATAATCAGAAAATAATTAAAACTGATTATTTGGATGGCTCTGATCTGGTAAAAGTTGAAAATAGTCGGTTTTCAGCAAAATCTTTGCAAGATACTGTTTGGCGCACAGCAAAAGCCGAAAAAGGCTATGTGGTTTTAGCCCAATATTTCTCACCCAGAAAGAAAAATGTATCTGATCTTCACCAGATGGAAATTCTAAGTGCATCAATAGATAATTTCAGTGCTCCGGATAATCTATTAAACGTTGAGGTGTCAGATTTAAATTTGAATATCGACGATCAAAGCTCAAATACATCCGTTAAGCCAAAAATGAGACCAGTAAATAAAGAAAGTAAATTTGTGACGTCAAAAATACGCCCAAAGTTGCGTCCATAATTCCCGTTCTTAACGCAGCGTACCCCATGACAACGTGGTCTCGATAACTTATTTCTGAAATTGAAGGAGTTTCTATGAGTGATAAATACCCCAACATGTTCAGGCCCATTGATTTTGGTTTTGTGACCTTAAAAAATAGAGTGATTATGGGTTCGATGCATACCAATTTGGAAGAAACAAAGGATTGGGATAGGATAGCTGACTTTTATTCAGAACGGGCTAAAGGCGGTGTTGGGCTCATTATTACTGGAGGTATTGCCCCAAATGAGGAAGGCGCGGTATTCAAAGGTGCAGCTGCCATGTTGAACGAGGAAGATGCTGATAATCACAAAATTGTAACCGATGCTGTTCATAAAAATGGTGGCAGAATAGCCATGCAAATCTTGCATGCGGGAAGATATGCTTATAGTCCAGATTGCGTAGCCCCGTCTGCAATTAAATCTCCCATTTCACCTTTCGTCCCAAATGCTTTGGATGGGGAGAGTATAGAGAAACAAATTGCTGATTTTGTCAAATGTGCTCGTTTAGCTAAATCCGCTGGTTACGATGGCATTGAGATAATGGGGTCTGAGGGTTATTTCATTAACCAGTTTTTGGTTAAACATACCAATAAACGAGATGACTTATGGGGTGGATCTTATGAAAACAGAATGCGTTTACCCTTACAAATTGTGAAGAAAATCAGGTCTGAAGTTGGAGAAAACTTTTTATTAATATTCCGTCTTTCAATGATTGACTTAATTCCAAATGGTTCATCGCACGAAGAAGTTGTGATTTTGGCAAAAAAACTCGAGATGGAAGGTGTTAACATCATAAACACTGGCATAGGATGGCACGAAGCTCGAATTCCAACTATTGCCACGTCGGTACCCCCAGCAGCGTTTACTTGGGTTACAAAAAAATTAATGGGGAAAATTGATATACCATTGATCACGTCGAATAGGATTAATACTCCAGAAAAAGTAGAAGAAGTATTAAAATCAAAATGTGCTGATATGGTAAGTATGGCTCGGCCATTTTTAGCTGATCCGGAGTTCGTAAACAAAGCAAGTCTAGAAAAGAGTCAGTTAATAGCGCCTTGCATAGCTTGTAACCAAGCATGTCTTGATCACACCTTCAAAGGACAAATTAGTTCGTGCCTGGTTAACCCGAGAGCATGTTTTGAACGAGAATTAGAGCTCAAAATAGTGTCGGATTCAAAGAATATTGGCATTGTTGGCGGAGGCCCAGCAGGCTTGTCTGCTGCGATAACTGCTGCTCAAATCGGTCATAAAGTTACAGTTTTTGAAAAAGAAGACGAATTAGGAGGCCAACTCAACTTGGCGAAAAAGATTCCTGGAAAAGAGGAATTTTGGGGTTTGGTGACCTGGTATAACAATATGATAAAAGCGCTTCCTAAAATAGAAATAAAACTAAATTATGATGTAGTAAAGAAAGAATTAGAAGATTTCGATACGGTCATAATCGCAACGGGTGTTCATCCACGCGAACCCAGTATTAATGGTCTCGATCACCAACACGTTTATTATTACAAAGATATTTTAAAAGGAGGGGCAGACATAGGTTCTAGAATTGCGATTGTTGGAGCAGGAGGTATTGGATTTGATGTGGCAGAGTTCTTATCTAGTGAAAATCGCAGAGCTGGAAACTTTCAGCCGTTGCCAGAATGGATGACTGAATGGGGCATTGGTGACCCTGAGATATACAGGGGTGGTCTTTTAGACAAGGATAGGTCCCCAAAACCCGTGCAAAGAAAAGTTTACCTACTGCAAAGAAAAGCACAAAAAATGGGTAAGAATCTTGGTAAGACTACAGGATGGATACACCGGACAGCTCTGAAAATGAAAGGAGTAGAAATGATCTCTGGTGTAACATATCACAAAATAAGTGAAAAAGGGCTGTATATTTCTCGTGAAAATGGAGAAGCAATGCCGGAGTTGCTAGAAGTTGATACGATTGTTTTGTGTGCGGGTCAGGTATCTAACTCAGAACTTTATGATGATCTTAAGAGCTCTGGTTTCGACTGTTATTTAATCGGCGGCGCTAAAAATGCTGGCGAATTGGATGCGAAGCGTGCGATAGATCAGGGCACCAGACTAGCTCTATCAATCTAAAATCAAATTTTTCAAGTTTTCAATAGTCTATAATGGTATCCTCCAATCAAATGCATTCCAAGGCTTTTGTAAAAACAATTAGCTGGCTGATTTTCCTTTGTACATAACGCTACTACGTTTTCAGTACCCATGTGGTAAGCCCAATCGCCTACTTTTTGCATTACAAATTTCCCCATACCTTGCCGTTGGCATTTAAGATCTACTACCAAAGCATGTACCATTGCGGTTTTATGTCCAACTGCTGCAAATGCAGACGCGGCTGGCTTTGCACTAATGCGACCAAATATTGTTGTTTTAGGTGTTTTAACTCGATCCATTATTTCCATTCTTGAGGTGTCAATACCGTTAGCCATCCATAGCTCTCTTTGAATTGCTAGCGGAGGATATATTGAGAAAGCTGTCACTGGTGGGACTTGCTGTAATGATAATGTTTTTGAGGAAATGCTCCAAATATTTGTTGGATCAATAAAGCGATAGCCACGGTTTTTAAGTGCTTCGTCAAGATTGCTCTGATCTGGCCTTATCATAAATAGTTTTTCTTGGCGCCAACTTGTCATTTTATCTTCGGCGAATTCTATATCGGAGATAGCAGGCGTTTCATTCGAAGTGGCGGCCGAAACGCGTTTTCCACCCTTTAAGCTTTTACGCAATTTCCATTTTGAAAGTTCATGGAGTTCTTCAGCTGGCCATGTGAGGTCAATTACTTCGAAAATAGGGGAGCTATTATTCAATTTCATAGCAGTTTTGACTTCAACTTTTCTGCTACTATGTCTAATTCTTCGTTGTTGATACCCCTAACTACGATATTAGTACCAAAGTTTCCTTTATTATTGTAAGGATACGAGCCTATGGAAACACTTTTATGGTCAGAGGCAATTTTTTTAAGTTCGACAGCAATCTCGCCCTCCCCGCGTGGTATTCGTAAAGATTTGCTCAAAACTGGTTTACCATTCAATAGTAATGGAAGAATACTCTGCACCATTGATTGAAATATGTTCGGCACACCGGCCATGACAAAAACGTTATTTAAATGAAAACCGGGGGCAACTGAAATAGGGTTGTCAATAAGTTTAGCACCATTTGGTATACGGGCCATTCGTTGCCTTGCACTATTAAAATCAATATTCTGCCCTGAATAATAGTTTTCTAACAGCTTAAATGCGTCTTCTCGGATACTTATTTCCGTTTCAAAAGCGGCAGCAATACAATCTGCTGTGATATCATCGTGTGTGGGTCCTATACCGCCTGATGTAAAAACATAGTCATATTTAGAACTTAAACATCTCACATCATCGATAATTTTTGTCGCGTTATCTGGAATAAATCGTGCTTCTTGTAAATCAATACCAATTTTTGTTAATTCACAAGAAAGGTAGTGCATGTTAGAATCTCGTGTCCTTCCCGAGAGTATCTCGTCTCCTATGATAAGAATCGCGGCAGTGGGATTTAACATCAATGGTCCTTTGCAGTTTAAAGTTGTATAGTTAAAAAAAATGCAGTTTCAATCAAATTTAGTTTCTGGCCGATTAGTAAAAAGATACAAACGTTTTTTTGCTGATGTAGAAATGTCAAACGGACGGATTGTTACTGCTCACTGCCCAAATACCGGTAGTATGCTTGGCCTCGCAAAACATGGAGTAAAAGTTTGGCTCGAGCCAAATGAAGATCCCCGAAAAAAGCTAAAATACAGTTGGAAGCTGGTTGACCATGAAAATGGCCATTTCACTGGTGTAGATACTAGTATTGCTAATAAAATTGTTTACGAGGCTCTTTTACAACGTAAAATTTTAGAAGTTTTGGATTATGATATAATATTGCGCGAACAAAAATATGGAGCTAATTCTCGAGTAGATTTTCTACTTAGTAATGGATCCAAAACTTGTTATCTTGAAGTAAAAAGCGTCACACTATGCAGGCAAGAAAAAATTGCTGAATTTCCAGATACGGTTACTTCAAGAGGCGCTAAACATTTAAAAGAACTATCAAAGACGGTTAGTCCCAATACTAGAGCCATAGTTCTTTATTTGGTTCAAAGATCAGATTGCAATTACTTTAAAATTGCGGATGATTTGGATCAAACTTACTTAAACGAAACTATATTGTCCAAAAATAGTGGAGTAGAATTTGTTTCTTACAGAGTAAACTTTCTTTCTAATGGGATAGAACTGGGATATAAGCTTGAGTTAATAGATAATTCTAGCTTTTGAACCAATAAATTATAGCATGATAAAGGGTGATTATTTGAATTTAACAAAGGGGCAGCTCAAGTCAAAAGATGGGATAGATTTATATCCCAGAAAAGATTTTGACGGAATGCATGCTGCTGGCCGTGTTGCTGCCGAAATTCTCGATGAAATTGTGACTTCAGTTTTTCCTGGACAAACTACAGGGAAAATTGATGCGATTATTGAAGAATTGATTAGAGATAAAAATGTCGAGTCAGGTACAATTGGATATAGGGGCTACCAGCATGCAAGTTGTATTAGTGTAAACCATGTTGTTTGCCACGGCATTCCAAGTGACAAAATACTGAAAGAAGGAGACATCTTAAATATTGATGTTACAGTCATAAAAGATGGCTGGTATGGTGATACATCTAGAATGTATGTTGCGGGCCAGCCCTCTCGAAAAGCAGAAAGATTGATTCAGGTCACACACGATGCGCTATTCAAAGGTATAGACGCGGTCAAACCAGGCAAAACTTTTGGTGACATTGGTCATGCTATCCAAACATATGTAGAAGCAAACAGAATGTCAGTCGTGCGGGATTTTTGTGGCCACGGTCTAGGGCGAGTTTTCCACAGTCCGCCAAACGTTTTGCATTATGGCAGAGAAGGCACTGGTCCTCGTATCGAAGAAGGCATGTTCTTTACAATCGAGCCTATGGTGAATTTGGGGCGGCCTGAAACTAAAGTTCTTTCAGACGAGTGGACTGCAGTAACACGCGATAAATCTTTATCGGCTCAATTTGAACACGCAATTGGTGTAACTAAGGATGGTGCAGAAATTTTTACTTTATCACCTGAAAATAAATTTCATCCTACCTATTTCTAATTTGGAACTCTCTTGAAGAAGTGTAATATTGTATCACTGTATCTTCTTATGTCTTCCAATCTAAAGCCTTCGAGAGAGTTCTTTTGTTCTCCCTCTTCTAAAATTATAAGAGCATTCTTACTGATCCAATTAGAGTCTAATGCTGATTTTATAGCTACCTCTCCAAGTGACTTTCGGTAGGGAGGGTCTAAAAAAACTAGGTCGTAAGGTTGATCAGAATTCAGGGGTATTTTTGTTGCATCACATATCGTGATTTTTGTTTTATCTTCAATATTACAGAGGTTAATATTTGCTTTTAATGTTTGCGCACAGGCTTTATTTTTTTCTATAAAAGTGCATGTTTTAGCCCCTCGTGAAATTGCCTCAACTCCCAGAGCTCCAGTACCCGCAAAAATATCTAGAACGCGCGTATGCTCTATTTTAATGTCAAACTTTCCTCCGAAAAGTATGTTAAATAAGCTCTCTTTAATACGGTCAGTCGTGGGGCGAAGAGTGCTCATGTTTCCATCGGTCTTGATTGTACTCAAGCGCCTGCCTTTCAAACTACCACCGATCACTCTCATTGAGTTAAAAATTCTTTTAGATCTATTTCTGGATTTTGTAACTTTAATTTGTTGGGTGATTTTCCTGCTTCTAGTAAACGTTTGCCTACCATATAAGCCCGACTATCATTGATAGCATCAACTGCAAGAAAAGTATCATCTCTATAGTACCAGTTTGACATAGAGACAGCGTCTTTATTGATGCGTGAAACTATTTTATTGTGCCCGTTGTTAAGACCCGCAATCTGCAATTTCACATCATACTGATCAGACCAAAACCAAGGTATTGGTTTATAATCCAGATTCGCTCCAAGAATATTTTTAGCAATGAGTTGAGATTGGTCTATTGCATTTTGCACACTTTCTAGGCGTATGTATTCATCGCCGAATGGAAAAGCACTACAGTCGCCAGCAGCCCAAATACACGGGTCTGAAGTTTGTCCCTTTTTATTAGTTTTAATCCCGTTTGCAATCTCTAGGCCAGCATCTTCAGCCAATTTGGTGCATGGTGAAATGCCTATACCAGCTATAACTATATCAACCGCGTAAAAAGAGCCGTCTTCTATGAACACACCATTAATTTTCCCATTCTGATGGGTGAAACGGTCTACACCGTAGCCTTCTACAATTTTTACATTATTGTCTTGGTGAAGTTTTCGAAAAAAATTTGAAGTTTGCTCGCATGCAACTCGGTTTAAAATTCTTTTACTTTTCTCAACGACTATTACGTTTAAACCCTTCAATCTAGCTACTGCTGCCCCCTCCAAGCCAATATAACCACCTCCCATTATTAAGGCAGTCTTACCTGGTTCAAATATCTCTTTGAGTTTGTCTGCATCATCAAGATTTCGTATGTAGTATATCCCAGATGAGTTTTCCCCAAAGTTTCCTGGTAACTGATTGGGTACTGAGCCAGTTGTCAGAATTAATTGATCATAGTCGTAAGTAACGCTATTTGTTTCTATCCGTTTTTTATTCCGATTTATTTTTTTTACCTTAAGCCCAAGCCTAAGTTTAATCTGATTTTCATGGTAAAAAGATTCTGGTTTTAAGTATAATCTTTCTTTTCTCATATCACTGATAACATATTTTTTTGATAATGGTGGGCGTTGATATGGAAGAACATTCTCTGCTCCTATGAGTGTTATTTCTCCATCGAAACCTTGGCCACGGAGATGTGTGGCTGCTTCAGAACCTGCTTGGCCTGCGCCAACAATAACAACTTTTGACATGGAGCACCTTTTGATCGTAAAGGGTAACATTCGAACTATATATCTTTTGAGAAACTTTAAACTAAACAGGATGGATTATGTCAATCGAGATAGATCATAAGCTGCCAGATAGTACGCTGTATAAAATTGGTGGAAATGGGCCGGAAACAATAAAACTTTCATCTTTATATACTAACCGGAAACTTGCGATCTTTGCTATGCCGGGAGCTTTCACCCCGACTTGTTCGATAGCTCATCTACCATCTATTATCGAGACTGCCGATAAATTTACTTCAAAGGGCATAGATGAAATACTTTGCATTAGTGTTAACGATCCACATGTAGTTTCAGCTTGGGGAGATATTACTGGTGCTACGGCCGCAGGGATTACGATGTTGGGTGATCCACTTAGCGAATTTACAAAGGCAGTGGGCATGGAGTTTGACGCTCCTGGTGTTGGTTTTTTAGCTCGCTCGAAGCGCTATGCTATGCTTGCAGAAGATGGGTTTGTTAAAATTTTTCTGCCTGAAACGGCTAGATCTACATGCGATATAAGCGGTGGGAAAGCATTATTAGACTTGCTCTAGGCAGCTTCGCTATCCATTTTTGCAGCCAGCTCTAGATCTAAGCTACTTAAACCTTGAACGTCATGCGTGGTTAAAACCACTTTTACTGTCCGATAAACATTAAACCACTCAGGGTGGTGATTTATTTTTTCAGCCCAAAAGGCAATTTTTGTCATCCAAGAAAACGCCTCGATAAAGTTTTTAAACTGGAACTCTTTGCTAATTGCATCTCTATTTTTGTCCAGTTTCCATCCACTTTCAAAAAATTCCTTCAATTTAGTTTCTCTATCGGAAGCCGTGAGTTTATTCATTTTCTTTCCTCCAAATTTAAATCCTTAAAAGGACCGTAATCACTCAGTATTTCCATTTCTCTGCCAACAGCGCGACGTTCCTCATCCAAATACTGTGCAACGGCTTTAGAAAAGCCTCTATCGTTTATCCAGTGTAGCGAATATGTATGACTTGGCAGATATCCTCTGGCTAACTTATGGTCTCCTTGTGCACCCGCTTCAACCCGCGATAGGCGGTTTTCAATCGCATACTCAATTGCTTGATAATAGCAAATTTCAAAATGCAAATTAGAGTAATTTTCGGTGCATCCCCAATACCTGCCGTACAATGCATCCATACCAATAAAATTCAAAGCCCCTGCGATCGGGTTTCCATCAATTTCAGCTAAGACCAACAGCAGCTCATTCGACATTTTTTCGCCAGCAATATCAAAAAAACTTCTTGTTAAATAAGGTTGGCCCCATTTTCTCCTACCTGTATCCTGATAAAAATCCCAAAATGCATCCCAGTGTTTTCCAGTAATTTCATTACCGGAATACCGAACGATCTTTCCTCCAAAGTTTCTAGCTTTCTCGCGTTCTTTTTTTATGTTTTTTCTTTTACGGGACGAGAGTGCGTTCAGGAAATCTTGAAAGTTTTTATAATTATCATTTTTCCAGTGGAATTGACTGCTCGTACGTTTGAGATAGCCTAAACTTTCACCTTTCTTAAACTCATCGAAACTACAAAAAGTTATGTGAGCAGAAGAAAGTCTATTTTTTGATGCAAAGTTTTTTATGCCCTCCATAAGTATGGGAAAAGCCTGTTCTTGATTTTCTTTTTTTGCGAGTAAGCGCTTTCCTGGCACTGGAGTAAACGGAACGGCCACCTGAATTTTAGGATAATATTTTCCTCCGGCGCGCTCATAAGCGTTTGCCCATGCATGATCAAAAATATATTCGCCTTGCGAATGTGTTTTAATATACATTGGGGCACAGCCTATTAATTCATTTTCTCTAAAAGCAAGTATGTAGTAAGGGTGCCAACCACTTGAATTACCTACAGATCCACTGTCTTCTAGAGCCCTTAAAAACCTATAAGTTGTAAAAGGATCAACCGGACGGCTGCCATCTATTTCTTCAGATTCTGCGCAAGCATCCCAGTCATTTTCATTAACTGAAAGAAGTGTCTCGACAATCTTGATAGTTATTTCAGATTTCGGCATAGACTTAAAGTTTTATTTATACGAATTTTTATTATATCGAAAAGTTATGTCATTAAATGAGCCTGACAATAGATATCGCAAACTTACCGTAGTCAAGTTCAGTTTATCTCAAAGATTCCCTCTATCTCAACTGCCACACCAAGTGGTAACGATGCAGCTGAAACAGCAGAACGTGAGTGTTTGCCCAGATCCCCTAAAATGTCTACGAGGATATTAGAAGCTCCATTTACAACTTGAGGTTGTTCTGTGAAATCAGCAGTTGAGTTAACAAAACCAGTCAATTTTACAACTCGTACCAATCTAGTAAAATCACCCTCGCACGCAGCTTTAACCTGTGCAAGTAATGATAGGGCGCAGTGTTTTGCGGCATTTGCGCCCTGTTCGACATTCATATTTTCACCCAATTTTCCTGTTATTAATCCATTCTCATCTTGTGAAATTTGTCCAGAAACGTATAAAAATTGCCCTACCTTAACAAATGGTACATAGTTGGCTGCTGGGCTTGGAGCAGTTGGAAGCTCTATCCCAAGACTTTTAAGGTTTTTTTCAACATTTTGCATCATGATTTGTGCTCCTTATATTAACAATAAGTTATGATATTTACTTACAGACAACAATGGCAGCTTATCAGAAAACGAACGAAAGCTTTTTATTGTATATAGCTCACCAATCTGATTGACGTGGTAAACAGACTTTTTAAGATCTAATCAAATGTTATTGGGTGTTTGCGGTCCGTACGTTATGCTATAAAGTATTACCGTTAGTTGTATTATGTCTGATCTGGGAATTGATTTGTTTTGAGGAATTTTCTGCTAATTGTTATTTTTGTCGTTTTGAGCGCGTGCCGAGTTCCTCTAGAAGATGGCATATCAGACCCTTTTGAAGCATCGAACAGACAAGCTCATGAGATAAACAAGTCGATAGATAAAAATATCATACGACCAATGGCAATAGTATATGGTGATATTACTCCCATTAAACTACAGTCCGTCGCAAACAATATGTCCATGAATTTTTCTTTGCCACGTTATAGCATGAACTATATCCTACAGGGCGAATTGAAGAACGCTTCAAAGTCATCTATGAAATTTTTAGTAAATTCCACGCTTGGCGTTGGAGGCATATATGACTTTAGCTCTCAGTTAGGACTAACAAGCGAGAAAACTGATTTTGGGGAAACTATGGCTAAATGGGGCTTCAGAGAGGGCCCCTATTTAGAAATATTAGTGTTAGGTCCATCCAATCAGCGCGATGGTATTGGAAAGGTAGTTGACTTAGTTTTGGATCCAGTAAGCCTAATTGGAGTAGGGGCCAAAAGTGTTGCAACTGCTACGTCTGTGGCTTTTGGTTTGTCTGCCCGTTCGCAATTTAGGGAGAGTATTGATAGTATTCTTTATGAAAGTGCTGACAGTTATGCTCAGTCACGGTTGTTTTTCCTGCAGAATAGAAGATACGAACTTGGAACCAACAAAACTGAGCACTATATAGATCCATATAACTAAGTATGCGAGTAAGTATATGACTGTCATCAACAGTCGCCGTTTATTTTTAGCGTCAGCTCTTGGCGCGGTTTTTTGGCCCAAACTCATGGTTGCGTTCGAAAAGGATGCAGCAACCCAAATTGTTTACTTAGCGGTCCATGAAATTAATCAAATAATAAACTCAGGTAATACTGAAGAACAGATGTTGAAATCGTTCGAAGGAGTTTTCAATGAATATGCAGATGTACCCACAATTGCAAAATATGCTCTAGGTCGTGATGCCAGAACTGCCTCTGCTACTCAGCTAAAGGATTATACCAAAGCTTTCTCAGGTTACTTTGCTACTAAGTATGGCCGACGTTTTAGAGAATTCATCGGAGGTAGAATAGAAATCGTAAAAGTAGCAAAGGTAAAAAAGTATTATTCCGTGAATACGATTGCTCACATGCCTGCTTATGCACCTTTTGAGGTTGACTTCCTAGTATCTGAGCAAAGTGGTCAGCCGCTTGTCTTCAATCTTATTATTGAGGGAGTTAATATGCTGTTGGTAGAGCGCCAGGAAATCGGAGCGCTTTTAGATAGAAATTCAGGAAAGATAGACGCTCTAATAAGGGAACTTAAAGCTCTTTAGCTACTATTCCTCACCAAAAATAGTCAGTAATAATTTGTCAATGAAGCCTGCTCCTTGTTGCCTTATTTGTGGTTGGTACTCAGAGTCGATGATATTTGGAAAAAGGGCGAGTTTTCTTTTGTTCTTTGGTAAGGGTTGAGCTTTAATATCAGCATGAATTTTATTCATAATTAATGACCAGATTTCTGCTGGCAGACCTCCACCGGTAACTCCAATAAGCGGTTCATTGTTGTCATAACCCATCCAAACACCGGCGATGTATTCAGACGTAAATCCGATAAACCATGCGTCCCGCGCATCCTGAGTTGTTCCTGTTTTCCCAGCAATTTCCCAATTTGAAAATTTTGCCTTTTTGCCGGTGCCATTTGATACAGCCTTTTCAAGCATATATACAATGTTGTGTGCCGTTTCTGACCTTAAAATACGGTTGGTGTCCGATGATAGACTTTTATTCGAAAAACTACCCCCAGTTTCTAAACTAAGTTTTTCCAAACCATATGGTAAAACTTTAATTCCATCGTTTAAAAAAGTTGCATATGCACTCGTTAGTTCCAACAGAGTAGTTTCAGACACTCCAAGTGCAATTGCTGGATTAGTTGAAAATTTTTGATAAATTCCCATGTCCATCGAAATTTGTCCGATGTTATTCAGTCCAATTTTCTGTGCTAACTTAACAGCAGGTATGTTTAAAGATTGCGAAAGAGCGTTGGTTAAAGAAACAAGGCCATTAAACTTTTTTTCGTAGTTTTGGGGGGTCCAGGTGCCTGAGCCTGGTATTTCGATAGTAATAGCTTCGTCCCTAATTAAGTCGTTGGGTTTGTATCCTTGCTCAAGGGCAGTAGCATATACGAGTGGCTTAAACGCCGAACCCGGCTGACGGAGGGCTTGTGTTGACCTATTAAAAGTCCCCGCAACATGAAGCTTACGTCCACCAACCATTGCTCTTACGGCACCGTTTGGTGACATGATAACGATAGCTGCTTGAGCTTTAGATTTGGTATCTACTTTCTCTCTGAAAATATTTTCTAAAACGTCTTCGGCAGCCTGTTGAATTTTTGGATCGAAAGTTGTCTCAATCGTGACATCCTCAGTAGTCTTACTTGTAAAAAAGTGAGGCGCAGACTGCATTACCCAATCTGCAAAATGTCCACCAGCCTTTTGGGAAGCTTTGGTTGAGAGTTTAGCTGGGTTTTCTCTAAAGTGTTGTGCCGACTTTGCACTAAGAAAGCCTTGCTGCTCCATTAAACCTAATATGACATTAGCTCTGTTCTGAGATTTTTCCAAGTTATTGGTTGGTGCATAACGGCTGGGTGCTACTAACAGACCGGCAAGCATCGCTGCTTCTGCTGGGTTTAGGGATGTCGCTGACTTATTAAAATAGCGCTGGGATGCGGCTTGAAACCCTCTTGAACCTGCACCAAGGAAAACCCTATTTAAATATAAAGTTAATATTTCATCTTTGGTGAATTCTAATTCTAATGCTATAGCGAAAAGAGCTTCTTTAACTTTGCGCCACAAAGAACTTTGTCGGCAGTTTGCCTCATATTGTGCTTCGGAGTCCCAGTTGTTGGCTTTATATGGGATGCCGAGGCATAATAGTTTGGCTGTTTGCTGAGTTATCGTTGAGCCTCCATGACCCGTTAGGGCTCCTCTTCCTTCATTTAAATTAATCCTTATAGCACCGGCTATTCCTCTAGGACTTATTCCAAAATGTCTGTAAAATCGCTTATCTTCTACTGCCAGTATAGCGTTTTTTAAATGTATAGAAATTTTATTAGCTTGAGCAATTTCACCGAATTGTTCTCCTCTCCAAGCAAAGTTTTCTTTATTTTTATCAAGCAATATGACTGAGCCTTTGGCTCGTGCATCGAGCATTTCGCTAAGTGGTGGCAAATTAATTTTGTAATAGAGTACTGTAATTGAAACGATCAGAGCTATTATCACGGCTCCTCTAACGATCCAGCCAAGAATAAAGCTAAGTATTAATTTCAGAAAAAACTTAATAAGCTGAATAACAGAACCAATGGTGCGAATAGGCAAGCTTTTATATACTTCTTTACGGGGAACCGTACCTTTTTTGCTTGCTATTATTTTTTTAGAGCGTCCTCGTTTTATTCTTGAATGTTGGATCCTATTTTTTCTTACCATACAAAATCTCTATTGTGAGAATCTTCTCTGCCCAGATAACCTTTTATTTGATACTGGAAAAATTTCACAGTTTAATTTCGCACAAAAAATAGGCGTATGCATTTAATCGCGCATTTTTTATGCACAAATCATGAATTATTGGGAAAACAAAGCTGACTCTGCATTCAAAATTTTTATTCCATAGGTTTTGGTCAGTCCATCTATGGGCGCTTGTGTCTATGAATACGAAAGGAAACACAATGAAGTTGATCATTGCAACCATTAAGCCTTTCAAGCTTGAAGAAGTTCGCGAGTCGTTAACTGAGCTTGGAGTAAAAGGTATGATGGTGACGGAGATAAAAGGATTTGGTGCACAGTCGGGACATACTGAGATTTACCGAGGAGCGGAATATGCTGTAAATTTCGTCCCTAAAGTAAAGCTAGAGTTGGTCGTGGACGACGGAATGGCTGACCAAGTTGTAGAAACAATCACTAACACAGCCAAGACAGGCAAGATTGGTGATGGAAAAATATTTGTATTGGATGTGAGTCAAGCTGTGCGAGTTCGCACAGGCGAGACTGGGCTCGATGCGATATAAGAGGATAATTTGATGAATAATAAATATTTTAAATGGACAGTCGGTTCTCTAATAGTGGGCTGTCTTCCGACATTAGCTGCCGCTGAGGATGCTCCAACACTTGTTGCTACAGATACAGTTTTCATACTTAACTCATTGCTTTTTTTGGTAGGGGGTTTTTTGGTTTTTTGGATGGCTGCCGGTTTTGCCATGTTAGAGGCTGGTTTGGTACGGTCTAAAAATGTTACTATGCAGCTAACAAAAAACGTTGCGCTATTTTCGTTGGCCACAGTCTTTTATTACTTAATAGGGTATAACTTAATGTACCCGTTGGGCACATGGTCAATGGAAGGTATTTTGTCTGGTGTTTGGGGTGTAGCAATTCTTGAAGCTGTGGGCATAGGTCGGGATGCAGCTGACGATTATGGCTATGCATCAACTGGTTCAGACTTTTTCTTTCAGTTAATGTTCTGTGCGGCTACTGCTTCCATAGTTTCAGGAGCCCTTGCAGAGCGTATCAAACTATGGCCCTTCCTAATCTTTACTATTCTACTAACTGCAGTGATTTACCCTATTCAAGCAAGTTGGAAGTGGGGCGGTGGTTTTCTTGATGGTATGGGTTTTCAGGACTTTGCTGGGTCAACTGTTGTTCATTCCGTTGGCGGCTGGGCAGCTTTGACAGGTGCTATTATTCTTGGCCCAAGACTTGGTAAGTACGCCCAGGATGGAAAGGTTAATCCAATTCCAGGATCAAACTTAGCGTTGGCAACCCTGGGAACTTTTATACTTTGGCTTGGCTGGTTCGGATTTAACGGTGGATCGCAGTTGGCAATGGGTAGTATAGGAGACGTTGCAGATGTGTCTCGTATATTTTCAAACACAAATGCAGCGGCTGCCGGTGGAGCAATTACGGCTCTAATACTTACTCAAGTGCTGTACAAGAAACCTGATTTGACAATGGTTCTTAACGGCGCACTTGCAGGCTTGGTATCAATCACAGCTGAACCTTTGGCACCAACGTTGGGTCAAGCTACAGTGATTGGTGCAATTGGCGGACTGATTGTAGTTGTATCTGTACCAATTCTCGATAAATTTAAGATCGATGATGTTGTTGGTGCTATTCCAGTGCATTTGATTGCAGGAATATGGGGAACCTTAATCGTACCACTTACAAATAGTGATGCTTCATTTGGAACACAATTATACAGCATTATCGTTGTAGGCATATTTGTGGTCATTACATCAGCTATTGTTTGGTATGTGTTAAAATCAATCTTTGGTATCAGAGTTGATGAAGAGGCTGAGATGAATGGTCTCGACACGTCAGAATTGGGAATGGAAGCTTATCCGGAATTTTCAAAAGGCTGACCTTCATAAAATAAGATTCTCAGGGCCCAATTAAAATTTTAATTGGGCCCTTTCTTTTTTAAAAATATAGACTGAGGTTTTAGTTAATTTAATCTGTAAATTTAAATAGCCCATCGTAAATGGGCTCCAATGTATCTGTTTCAAATAAAGATGAAACTGATGTCCCGGACCAAATGTTTAGGATTGCCTGAGCGAACATCGGCGCGGATGGCACGATCCGAATATTTTTTGCGTCTTTTACAGCTTTGGTGGCTTCTATTGAATCTGAGATAACTAGAGACTTCATAACCGAGTTCGTTATACGCTCTACTGCAGGACCTGATAAAACCCCATGTGTTATATAGGAATGAACTTCGCTAGCCCCATTATCTATTAGAACTTCTGCTGCCTTGCAAAGAGTACCTGCGGTGTCGCAAATATCATCTACAATAATACATTTTTTATTAGAAACATCCCCAATGACCGTCATATCTGCTACTTCGCCAGGCCGCTCCCTGCGCTTGTCTACGATCGATAATGGGGCATTTATTCTTTTTGCTAGCTCTCTTGCTCGAGCCACGCCACCTACATCTGGAGAGACAATCATTACCTCATTCGCTATATTCTGAAATTGGCTTTTAATATCTAATGCAAACACTGGTGAGGCGTATAAATTGTCAACTGGTATATCGAAGAATCCCTGTATCTGCGCGGCATGTAAGTCCATTGTTAAAACTCGCTCAATGCCTGCTTGAACAAGCATATTAGCAACAAGTTTCGCGCTTATAGGCGTTCGTGCTTTAGATCGCCTATCTTGCCTTGCATATCCAAAGTAGGGAATTACGGCTGTGATCCTGGAGGCTGATGAACGCTTTAGTGCATCTGCCATAATCAAAAGCTCCATTAAATTATCATTTGCCGGATTAGAGGTAGACTGCACTATAAACATATCTTCCCCACGGACATTTTCATAAACCTCAATGAAAATTTCTTGGTCGTTAAAACGTTCTATTCGTGCATCAACAACTTCGAGCAACTTTCCCCGATGCATAGACATTCTGCGTGTTATTGCAGATGCAAGGCTCATGTTAGAGTTTCCAGCTATAATTTTTGGTTCAGTCAAAGTTTGCATGAATTTTCCAAGTTAATTTTAGTCATTGTTTCTTATCCAAATAGCATTTTGTTCCGCCATCAAAAAGTTCTGATTTAATGTTTTGTGCTTTCTCGTCAATTTTTTGTACTGCCAGTTGCTTTTACTTAACATTAATACGTGTTTCAGTTCCATTAAGAATGCGCCTTATGTTCTGTCTATGTGTGAAAAAGATCAAACAGGTGAGAAGTATTGACATACCAAAAAAGCTTGATTTCAATAAAAAATATACCAGAAACGGCCCAAATATCGCAGAGATTAAAGCAGATAATGAAGACACGCGGAAAATTACTGCGGATAATAACCAAATCATGCATGTTATAATTCCAAAAGTGAAATTTATAGAAGTAACGATACCTATGTAAGTTGCTACGCCTTTCCCACCTTTGAATTTTAACCAAATTGGAAAACAATGACCAATGAAAACAAATAAGCATACCGCATGTATGGTAAATTCTTGGGTCAGAAGCCCTGCACATAAAACTGCAACGAAGCCTTTTCCTGCATCACACAAGAGAGTCAAAAACGCAGCAATTTTATTGCCCGTGCGTAACACATTTGTAGCTCCAATATTTCCTGAACCTATATCTTTTAAACTTCCTAACTTAAAAATTTTGGCCCAAATTAGCCCGAATGGAATGCTACCCAATAAATAAGCGATTGTTATCGAAAGTATTAATGTTAGTAGGTCGTCGTTATAAATAGGTAGAAAGTTCATATGGAAAACACTTCTTTTCCTTTAACAAAAGTCCTTAGCACTCGACCTTGAAGCTTTTGACCGTCAAACGGGGTATTTTTGACTTTTGAGTGGAGTAGTTCACGATTTAAAATAAAAGGTTTGTCAGCATCAAAGACGATTAAGTCTGCGGCTTTTTTATGTTTTAGGGTTCCAGAATCCAGGCCTAGTCGTTTGGCTGGATTTAGAGAAATAGCATTAAATATCTGATGCATTTCTAGGTGCTTGGAATGATACAGCCGTAGCATTGCCGGTAAGATCGTTTCAAGCCCGATCGCCCCCGATGCCGCGTCTTCGAACGGCAATCTTTTGCTCTCTTCATCTTGAGGAGTATGCATTGAAGAGATTATGTCAATGGTTCCATCCCTCACTGCTTCTATAGTCGCTAATCTATCTTTTTCGGAACGTAAAGGAGGTTTGAGCTTAAAAAAAGTCTTATAATCGGCGATATCTAACTCATTGAAGCTCAGATGATGTATTGATGTCCCAGCCGAAATGTCTAACCCACTTTTTTTTGCCCGCTTTAGCACTCCTATCGAATTTATGTTAGTAATTTGATCGAAGTGGTATCTTGCTTTTGTCATTTCAACTAGCGCGAGATCTCTCTCTAAGGCGATGCGTTCTGCTACTGGTGAAACTGATGGAAGGCCCCTTAACGTTGCAAACTTTCCACTTGTTGATACAGCTCCCTGTGACAATGATTTTTCTTGTGGGTGTCCTATAACTAACACGTTCATTGCCGATGCGTAATTCAATGCCCGAGAGAATATTTTGTTGTCTTGAATAACATTGTCACAATCAGAAAATGCTATGGCTCCTGCCTCTGATAACATTCCAATTTCACATATTTCGCGACCTTTTCTATCTTTTGTTAAAGCTGCGATGTGAAAAACGTTTACAATACAATCTTCATTTCCCTTTTTTTTCACAAAATCAAAAGTTTCTGGGGTGTCTATGGCGGCCTTCGTGTCCGGGCGAGTTATGATTGTCGTTACGCCTCCAGCTGCAGCGGCTTTACCCGCACTCTCATAACTTTCTTTGTGACTGTCTCCAGGTTCACAAACTTTCACGCCGAGGTCAACGATCCCTGGAGCAACAAATTTACCGGTACAGTCTATTTCGTTATCCGCTGTAAAATCTTTACGATCGATCAGTCCATTTCTAATTACTAAATTGCCTTCCACTACTTTCTTTAAGTCGGGCTCAACTAAAAGAGCGTTTTTTAGCAGCAGGCTCATGATAATAACTTTTTCTGCTTATTACTGTAATTTTTTGATAATAGGTCCATAATTGCCATCCGGACGGCGACACCCATTTCAACTTGTTCTTGAATTACACTTCTGGTTACATCGTCTGCAATATCACCGTCTATTTCCACGCCTCTATTCATAGGGCCTGGATGCATGACGATCGCATCGTCTTTTGCATGGGACAACTTTTTAAAATCTAAACCGTATCTTTGAAAATATTCCCGTTCTGATGGAATGAAGCCTCCATCCATTCGCTCTTTTTGGATTCTAAGCATCATAACGACGTCGACATCCTTAAGCCCTGCAAGCATATCGTGATATACTTCTACGCCAAATTCACTTATCTGCGAAGGCATTAATGTAGGCGGACCGATAAGCCGAATTCTATTTTCCATCTTCCCGAGAAGGAGTAGATTTGATCTTGCGACTCTACTGTGTGCGATATCTCCGCAAATTGCGATATTCAATCTATGCAGACGTCCTTTTGCTCTTCTAATGGTGAGCGCATCCAGCAAAGCTTGAGTTGGGTGTTCGTGCTGTCCATCTCCTGCATTGATGACAGAGCAATTAACTTTTTGTGCTAGTAAATCAACCGCCCCTGAATGAGGGTGGCGCACTACCAAAAGATCGGGACGCATCGCATTGAGTGTTAATGCCGTATCAACTAAAGTTTCGCCTTTTTTGATCGAGCTTCCTTGTAATTGCATATTCATTACATCTGCGCCAAGGCGCTTGCCTGCTAATTCGAAAGATGCCTGGGTACGGGTAGAATTCTCAAAAAACATGTTTATTTGTGTTAGACCTGCCAAGACATCTACGTGTTTGTAAGTCTTCAGGTTTAAATCAGCATACTTCTCTGCTTTATCTAAAATTTCCAAAATAGCCGACTGTGCAAGCCCCTCGATGCCAAGTAGGTGTTTTTGGGTAAAGCTCATTTATTTCTCAGAACAGTTTTAAAACTGTAATAGTAATATCAAAAGATTAGCACAAGGCATAAACTACCATAGACATTTATAGATTACTTTTAATCAAGATTATTTAAGATTAAATTCAAAAGATGGAATCGGTTTTTGACTTAAAAAGTGCGAAAGCGCTTTTAGAATGGCACGCAGAGCTTGGTATTTCAGAGGCTATTTCTGAGAGACCAATTAACAGGTTCGAAAGCCAGGTCGAGGCGAATCTGGGTCCAAAGACTTCTGAGCCGAAAGATAATCCTGTAAATATTATACCAGATAATCCAACTGATGAAGCAGTTATGGTATCTGCAAATGCAAAAAATTTATCAGAACTGAAAGCTGCAATTGAGAATTTTCCACACTGTGATTTAAAATATGGAGCTAGAAATGCAGTTTTTTCAGCCGGTTCTCCATCTGCTAAAATAATGATTATTGGTGAGGCTCCAGGACGAGAAGAAGATTTTCAGGGTGAGCCTTTTGTCGGACGTGCTGGGCAGCTTTTGGATAAAATGCTATTCTCTATAGGATTAAGCAGAGAAGCGAGTGATGCGGAAAAATCTGTATATATCACAAATGTAATGCCCTGGCGTCCACCGGAAAATCGTGAGCCAACTCAAGATGAAATAGACATGATGTTACCATTTCTAAAAAGGCACATAGAGTTAGTTAAGCCCGATGTGTTAGTAGCAATGGGCAACATTAGTTGTCAGTCTCTAATTGGGCGTCGAGGGATCACCAAGATCAGAGGTATTTGGGCTGAGGCATTTGGACTTCCCGTTCTGCCCATGTTGCATCCTGCCTACTTATTACGTAACCCGGTAGCAAAACGCGAAGCTTGGTTTGACTTATTATCTCTCAGAGAAAAGGTTTTTACTTGATGTCAAAGTTAGATATGAAACGTGAATTTGTTCCTGTAAATTTTGCCATTCTAACAGTTTCAGATACGCGATCTTTAAGTGAAGATAAGTCGGGAGATGTTTTGTCAGAAAGGATCAAAGGTGCCGGTCATTTCGTAAATGCAAGAGAGATAACAACAGATGACGAGGCAAAGATAATAATACAGTTGAGAACATTAGTGGAGCGCCATGATATAGATGTAATTCTTTCGACGGGCGGCACAGGTTTGACAGGCAGAGATGTTACGGTTGAAGCGCACAAAAAGATTTATGAAAAAGAAATTGACGCTTTTGGAACATTATTCACAATGATCAGCATAGAAAAGATTGGTACGTCCGCGATACAGTCGCGTGCCACCGCAGGTGTTTCAGGTGGTAAGTATCTTTTCGCCCTTCCGGGAAGTCCTGGCGCCTGCAAAGATGCATGGGACGGCATAATTGAAAAACAATTCGATTACAGGCATCGGCCTTGTAACTTTGTTGAAATCATGCCGAGATTGGATGAGCACATGCGGCGTAAGTGATCCATTGGTTGCTTTGGACCGTATTTTACTAGAATTAACTGAATAGGACTTAATTATGAGGTTCTTAGGCAGAGGACTGATAGGTCTTCTTTTATTCTCGTTGGCACTGGGTTTGTTAGGGCTTGCCGGAAATACAATAAAAATTGCGGTGCAGGACCGTGTCAACAAAGAACCTAGGGCGCAGAAAGCGCGAGAGAGGACTTTTACTGTAAAAGTTGTTCCTGCTGAAATTACTAGTATGAATCCTACGCTAAATGCTTTTGGTGAAATCCAAAGTCGAAAGACATTAGATTTAAGGATGGCGGCGGGTGGACAGATACAAGAGTTATCAACAAATTTTGTTGAAGGTGGCAGCGTAAATAGTGGGGAGTTGTTAATACGCTTAGATGACTCTAATTACCAGTCGGCTGTGGATTTAGCAGAAAATAATTTGATTGATGCAGAAAATGAAGTGTCAGAGTCTGGCCGTAATCTGGCTTTTTCAAAAGAAGAATTGGCCGCCGCGGAGGAGCAAGAGGAGCTAAGACTTCGTGCTCTTAAAAGACAGCAAGATTTGGTAAAACGTGGTGTTGGAACCGCGGCTGCTTTAGAAAATGCTGAGTTGGCGGCTTCAGCAGCTACGCAAGCGGTACTTTCCCGAAAAGCGGCTGTTGATCAGGCTAAGAATAGAGGCGCTCAAGCTGAAACGCGCCTAGTAAGGGCTGAACTTGCCCTAAACGATGCCAAAAGAAAGTTGGAAGATACCGTACTGTATGCTGAATTTTCTGGGCTGCTGAGCGGTGTATCCTTGGTAAAGGGAGGTATTGTATCCGCAAATGAGCGCTTAGGACAGCTAATCGATCCGGAAGTTCTAGAAGTATCCTTCAAGATCAGCACTCAGCAATACACAAGGTTGCTAGATGATAATGGAGATCTTTTAAAGGCACCTGTTTCTATTGCTTTGACCAACACAGATCAGGGTTTGACAGCCGATGGTGTAATTATACGTGACAGTGCTTCAGTCGCAAAAGGTCAAACGGGCCGCCAAGTGTATGCTAAGTTGACTAAATCCGTGGGATTTAAACCTGGTGACTTTGTAGCGGTTAAAGTTGAAGAGCCTACTTTAAATTGGGTAGTTGCGTTGCCGGCAACTGCACTTGATGCAAGTAACAGCGTTTTACTTTTGGGTGAGGGTGAACGGTTGGAAGAAGCTCAGGTTAAATTAATGAGACGGCAAGGTAATGAGGTTATTGTTCGGAGCCGAGATTTGACTGGGAAAGAAATTGTTGCTCAGCGTACACCAGTGTTAGGAGCCGGAATTAAAGTTAAACCAATACGTTCTGGAGAAGAAAATAAGGTAGCGGAAGTAGAAATGCTAGAGCTGACTGAGGAACGGCGAGCAAAGCTGATTTCTGCCATAGAAACGAACGGATACATTCCTAAGTCGGCGAAAGAAAGGATAATTGGGCAGCTCACTCAACCCAAAGTGCCAGCTGATGTCGTTGCGCGCATAGAAAGTAGAATGGGAGGCTAAACGTAAGATATGGTGCGTGATTTACCCATAGGAGCAGGCGGCATCCTGTCATATTTTACACGTCACAAGACGGTAGCTAACTTACTATTAGTAGTTTTGGTGATTTCTGGACTACTGACACTGCCAAATATGAGAGCACAGTTTTTTCCTGATGTGATAGTAGATGATATTTCTATTGGAGTTCGATGGAATGGAGCAGGTGCCGAGGATGTAGACGCGGGTATCATTCAATTGCTCGAGCCAGTACTTCTTGGGATCGAAGGTGTTACTGATGCATCGAGTTTATCCAGAGAAGGTTCTGCGAGAATAAATTTAGAATTTGAGCCGGGGTGGGATATGGCAAGGGCGGAAGCGGATGTCGAGACCGCAATTGATCAAGTTACTGTCCTTCCCTCAGATTCTGACGATCCCACTATAATTAGAGGTAATTGGCGGGACAGGGTTGCTAATGTTATAATTACGGGTCCAGTAGCTGTTGATCAATTAGGGTTATTTGCAGATGAGCTTACGTCTCGGTTATTTGATGAGGGTGTAACTCGAACTACAATTCAAGGTTCTATTGCGCCCGAAGTACTGGTAGAGGTGCCATCAGCGAACCTTATCTTTTATAACATATCGATGAAAGAAATAGCACTCGCGATTTCTCAAGAAGTAGACACAAGTCCGGCCGGAGACGTGACAGGGGCAAATGCACGTGTACGGACTGGCGTTGAAAAACGCAGCGCGACCGCCATTGGTAATATTGTGCTTCGACTAAACTCGGATGGCTCGTCTTTGCTTTTGTCTGACGTTGCTGAAGTTAAAATGAGTGGAATAGATCGAGAAAGATCATATTTTGTTGGAAACAACCCAGCTATAGGCATCCGTGTTGATCGCTCGCAACAGGGTGATGCTATAGACATACAGCATACCGTAGAAACAATTTCTAAAAAGTTTGAGCAGACTTTACCGCTAGGCACGACCGTTGACCTAATTAGGACGCGTGCTGATTATATTACTGGCCGTCTGAAAATGCTGCTAGAAAATGGTCTTACTGGTTTAGGATTAGTAGTTCTACTGCTATTCTTATTTCTGAATGCTAGAACAGCATTTTGGGTGGCTGCAGGTATTCCAACAGCAATGCTAGCCGCTATTACCGTGATGTACTTCGCGGGGATCACCATTAACATGATATCACTCTTTGCTCTAATAATTACGTTAGGTATTGTGGTAGACGATGCCATAGTTGTTGGAGAACACGCCGATCATAGAGCCCGCATGGGATTAGAGCCTTATGAGGCGGCTGAAAGTGCGGCAAAGCGAATGGCATTACCTGTTTTTGCGGCTACTTTAACCACTATTATTGCGTTTTTTGGATTAGTTGTAATCGGAGGAAGATTTGGAGACTTGATCGCGGATATTCCGTTCACTGTGGTTGCAGTATTGGCTGCTTCACTAGTGGAATGTTTTCTGATCTTACCAAATCATATGGCACACTCGCTTAAACACGTTGGGAATAATTATTGGTATGACTGGCCATCGCGTATTGTGAACTTTGGCTTTGAATGGTTCAGAGAAAAGATTTTTGGTCCTTTCACTCGATTGGTAATTTCATCTAGATACGTTGTATTGGCAGGTGCAATTGCTATCTTGGCATCTCAGGTTACAATGGTTATCTCAGGCAAAGTAAATTGGCGCTTTTTTAATGCCCCAGAGCAATCATCCGTAACTGGTAATTTTGCAATGGTTGATACGGCCACACGAGAAGATACTCTGGCTATGATGAAAACTCTTCAGAAGACTGTAGAAGATCTTGCGAAAGAGTATGAAGAAAAACATGGTAAAAACCCTGTTAAATACCTGTTAGCTGAAGTTGGTGGTAACTCTGGGCGTGGATTGTCTGGTACTGAGAATAAATCAAAGGATCTTTTAGGGGGCATTGGCATTGAGCTAATTGATGCAGATCTGAGACCGTATTCTAGTTTTGCCTTTGTCGGCGAATTGCGTGATCGCGTTCCGCGTACGGCTCTTTTGGAGCAAGTATCTTTCAGGGGGTGGAGAGCTGGTCCTGGCGGAGATGCTCTAGATATTCAACTATTTGGGTCGTCATCAAAGGTTTTAAAGGAAGCGTCTGAAGATTTAAAAAACGAACTTAGTAAGTATTCTCAAGTGTCTGCACTTGAAGATAATTTGGCTTACGACAAAGATGATCTAATACTTCAATTAACTCCTCAGGGGCAAGCAATTGGCTTTACAATTGATGGTCTTGGAGCGATTTTAAGGAGCCGTCTTAATGGTATAGAGGCAGCAACCTATCCGGTCGGACCTCGTAGTGCTTCGATAAGCGTAAAGCTACCTGAAGGTGAGCTGACGTCAGATTTCCTGGATAGAATGCTTCTGAGAGCACCTGATGGATCATATGTACCTCTGGCTGATTTAGTTAGTGTGGATAGGCAGGCAGGTTTTTCCACTGTGCGGCGTGAAAATGGTATTAGGATCGTTTCTGTGACGGGAGATGTGTCTGAGGATGATCCAAAAGCCGCTCAGCAGGTCATGGAAACCTTAGAAAATGAAATTTTGCCTGATTTGGCCTCAAAGTATCAGATTGAATGGCAGCTTGCGGGTCTTTCGGAGCAGGAGGATCGATTTTTAAATGAAGCACGCATTGGTTTGATTACATGTCTGATTGGAATTTATTTAGTTTTGACTTGGGTTTTTGCGAGTTGGACACGGCCTATTGTAGTCATGGCAGTAATACCGTTTGGGCTTGTGGGAGCAATTTGGGGTCATTATGTTTGGGATGTTCCACTTTCAATGTTTTCTGTCGTTGGTTTGCTTGGCATGACGGGAATAATTATCAACGACTCTATTGTTTTAATTACAAGCATTGATGAGTACGCCCGCGATCGAGGGATTGTCCCTTCTATTGTTGATGCAGTTAAGGATAGGCTGCGTCCGGTAGTTCTCACTACTTTAACAACTGTATTGGGCTTGGCTCCTTTGCTTTATGAAAACTCTTCACAAGCACAATTTTTACGGCCTACTGTAATAACCTTAGTATATGGTTTAGGCTTTGGCATGTTATTAGTGCTATTGGTAGTTCCGTCATTGGTTGCAATGCAAGGGGATCTAAAGAGGTTTTTTGTGGCTTTACGTCATGGTTTAAAATTTCGAAATTTTAAAATTCGCCTTGGCTTCTATACTACAGCGTTTTTTATAGTTGCTTGGCTGAGTGCAACTGTCGGTTCACAAATACTAATAGGGGACTCGTTAGTCGATTTTTCACAGCTGGGCATTTCAAATTTTAATTTTGGAGGTCTGGCTTCGGCTTTTCTCCTGTATTTACTAGGCGTTCTAGCAATTCTTTTTATATTTTATGCGGTAAATGCAATCACTTCAGTAAAAACTTCCAGACAAAGAGGCTAACCGGAGCATCCTACGAATTCTAGGGATTGGTTAGATCCAATAATTGTAGTTTTTATTGTTTCTCTTGAGATTACTCCAGGCAGTTCGGTCTCAACACTATTTTTTGTCGAGACTGTGATGCGATCATCAAAAACGTATGCCTTTTTTGAGTTTACATAAAACACTGAACTCCCTACTTCGATTACAAAAAGCTCGATATTTTCTATTCCGGTTTTAACGTTCTTTTCGTTAAATTCCATGATTAGTTCACCGTTCTTTATGATACATTGGGGAGGTTGAAAGCCTATATCATCTGATTTAATTGGTTCTGATAATATAGCACCTAAAATCTCGTAATTTTCTTGGTTTTGACCTGGTGTTGCAAAATAAGAAACGTTTAATGTAACTGGAATGCAAACATCCTCACAAAGTCCAATGTTAGCCTGTATTTCCAGCTTGATAGGTTTCGAAGTATCGATTGGTGTCACTTCGAGGGGAAGTAATACGCTGTCCTTATAACCAATAGACGATAAATTCTCTTCACCAAAAATAATGGGTGAAGGCCACATAATCTTTGCCGCAAGTACATTTTCAGATCTGTCAAAGGTGAATAAAGGCTCCAAACCAGCATTTCCTGGTAAACGCCAATAGGTTTTCCAGTTTTTATTTAAATCAATTTTTAAACCAAAAATGAGCTTCTGATCTTTTTCAATCCAACCATCAGTAATTTTTGCACTTACGAGCCCATTGGCATGAACAATCAGTGAGCTTGAAATAAGAAACCCAAAAACGAGTATTCCAAACTTAAATATTTTCATAGAGATGAGCTTAGATACCTGCATTGCTTGGTTAAGCTTAAATAAACATAGTATTATTTTGAAGCTCTTTTTATAACTTTTCATTCTTGTATTGAGGCTCTTTTCAAACGGTCATTAATGGCAAGACCAATTCCTTCGTTTGGAATTGGGCTAACAGAAATTGTTCTCGGATTAGAACTGTCTAGGATGTGGAGGAAGTTAAATAGGTTTTGAGCAGCTTCACTTAGACTTTTCCCTTTGGATAAATTCATATCACATTCAACGTCACCAAATCCTAGCTTTTTTTCTCCTTGCCTCCAATCTATTGCATCAAGACGCAACTTAGCCTTTGGAGCATAATGGGATTTCAATTGGCCTGGTGCGATAATTGGACCTTCGTTATCATAATTTGCTATTTTTGCGCCTAATGCATTCGAAACGGCTTCAGGTGTTATAAAGCCGGTTCGTAAAATGGTAGGTACGCGCGTAAGTGTTACAATTGTGCTTTCAACACCCACTGTGGAGTTTCCACCATCAACAATTGCATCAATTTTTTGATTTAGGTTTTTTAAAACATGGTCGATAGAAGTAGAACTTATCTTGCCCGATAGGTTTGCGGATGGTGCTGCTAATGGCCTATTAAATTGACGTAAAATTTCTAACGCAACTGGATGACTGGGCATTCTTATCGCAACAGATGGAAGATTCGCACGGGCTGTTTTAGCAATTTGGGAATTTTTTGTTGATGGCAAAACAATTGTCAGCGGGCCGGGCCAAAATTTCTTTGTAAGGATTTCAGCGGCCTCGTTCCATTGAACATATTGTTGTGCCATTTTGATGTTTTTTACATGAATTATTAACGGATTAAATGCAGGTCGTCCTTTGGCTTTAAATATCTTTGAAACTGCTTCTTCATTGGTAGCATCTGCCGCAAGGCCGTAGACCGTTTCTGTAGGAATTGCCACAAGTCCACCTAGCCGCAGAATTGATACGGCTTTTTCTATGTCTGACTGACTATACCCTAGGTTTTCAGTTTTCACGAAATGCTTCCTTATGACGTGGCGTCTTCCTTGATCCAATCCTAGAATTCTTACACTGAACTTGGTAATATCCCACGCTTATTACGTTTAATTAATTGATGAGGATCTTTATGCCAACGCGCGCCGCTGTTTCTGAATTCAAATTTATCTTAGATAATATTATTGATTATGAAGAAATTATTCAAACATCAAGGTTCAAAGACGCTAATGCAGAATTAGTTTCTCAAATTCTTATTGAGGCGGGGCGTATGTGCGACGATGTTTTGTCACCTTTGAACAGGGTAGGTGATTTACAGCCAGCGATTTTAAGTAATGGGGTTGTTAAGACCTCGCCTGGTTTTGGGGATGGATATCACGCAGTAGCTCGAGGTGGCTGGATTTCTACTTCTGCATCCCCGGAGTTTGGCGGAATGGGACTACCACAGACATTAACGGCTTGTGTTAATGAAATGATGGCCGCAGCTTGCCTTTCCTTACAGTTAAACCCCTTGATGACCCAGGGTCAGATTGAGGCAATTGAAAATCATGCCGACGAGGGAATTAAGTCTATATATTTGCCGAAACTGATTTCGGGCGAATGGTGTGGTACAATGAATTTAACAGAACCTCATGCAGGTTCAGACGTGGGAGCGTTATCTACGAAGGCAGAGCCAAACGGAGATGGTACTTATGCAATAACTGGACAAAAGATTTACATATCTTGGGCGGATAATGACTTCACAGAAAATGTAATTCACCTCGTATTGGCGAGGTTGCCAGAAGCTGTACCTGGGCCTAAGGGTATATCTTTATTTCTTGTTCCTAAAAAACTTCCAGATGCCAAGGGAAATGCTGGTGTTTCTAATAATTTAAAAGTGGTCAGCTTGGAACATAAAATGGGGCTCCATGGTAGTCCCACTGCGGTAATGCAGTACGAGGGCGCCACTGGTTGGATTATCGGTGAACCAAACGATGGTCTGCGGGCTATGTTTACCATGATGAACAATGCGAGGCTGGGTGTTGGAGGTCAAGGTATTGGTGTTGCTGAAGCAGCTTTTCAGCACTCCACTGAGTATGCATTGAACCGCAAGCAAGGTAAGTCAACTATTCAAAATAAACATGGCACAATAATTGATCATGCTGACGTTCGCCGAATGTTAATATCAATGCGTGCTGATATTTTTGCTTCTCGATCAATTGAATTAGAAAATGCTAAAGCAATCGACATGGCAAATGCAACTGAGGAACCTGAATGGATTAACAAAGCTGCGTTCTTAACACCCATAACGAAAGTTTTTGGTACCGAGATAGGGATCAACATATCGAACCTAGGAGTTCAGATCCACGGTGGTATGGGCTTTATTGAAGAAACGGGTGCTGCGCAATTTAGTCGTGATGTGAGGGTTACCGCCATTTACGAAGGAACAAATGGGATTCAGGCTATGGATCTGGTTGGCAGGAAAATGATGGATAATGGTGAAACCGCATACGCGATTATTAACCAAATTAAAGAATATATTGATAATCTATCGGGAGTGAAAAAAGACTTATCTGTACTTTTGGGGTTGGCGAATGAAACGCTTCGTGAAACCGTTGAATATTTAATTTCAAAGAAAGAAGTGTCGGAGCGTTTTGGAGGCGCGATGCCATTTCTTATGGGATTTGCAAGGGTTTTGGGTGGTTTTTATCATTTAAAAGCTGCAGTAGTTGAAGGCGATAATGGTCCTAGGACTAAATTGGCCGAATTTTATATCAGAAGAATATTACCAGAGGCAATTTCTTTTCTTGTTGCTGCAAAAAGCGATCCTAACGAAATTTATAATTTCTCTGTAGATGAATTAGTTGGTTCGTGAGGTGACTATACACTACCCTTGGGAAGCACCGCCTGAGTTTGCTGAACCTTTAAAAGTCGCTGACGGAATTTTCTGGTTCCGTGTGCCATTACCTAAGCCTTTAGATCACGTAAATGTATATGTGCTTGAAGACAAGAATGGATGGACTGTAGTTGACACAGGCCTTTCGACTAACAAAACGAGAGAAATGTGGCAAAAAATTTTTTCTGGGCCTATGGCTGGAAAGAAGATCCAAAGATTAATTGTTACCCATCACCATCCGGATCATGTAGGGTTGGCCGGTTGGTTTCAAAAAGAATATAAGGTTTCTTTATGGATGACCCGCACGGCTTGGCTTACAGCCCGCATGCTGCGATTAGATGAGCAAGAGGTGCCGCCTCCAGAAACGATAGAGTTCTGGACGCAGGCGGGAATGTGCTCGGACATTATGGAGGAGCGGAAGAGTGGAAAGCCCTTCAATTTTGCTGATGCCGTATCTGCCCTTCCGCTCGGGTTTCGGCGGATTGTAGATAATGAAGAAATTGAGATTGGAAGTCGGATTTGGAAAGTAAGGGTTGGAAATGGCCATGCGCCTGAACATGCAACGCTTTGGTCCAATGTAGATGATATTGTCATTGCTGGGGACCAAATTATTTCTTCTATCAGTCCTAATTTGGGAGTATATGCCACGGAGCCAAACGCTAACCCCGTAAAAGAGTGGATTGATACTTGTCATAAACTATCTGCGTTTGCCTCAGATAAGCATCTTACTTTGCCCGGTCATAAGTTACCATTTACTGGTTTAAAATTTCGATTGAAGCAAATGGTAGAAAATCATGAACTTGCTCTTAATCGTCTGGTAAATTTTTTAGAAAAGCCTCACACTGCCGAAGAGTGTTTCAGTATTCTGTTTGGCAAAAGTATCCAAAAGTCAGAGTATGGTTTGGCTTTAGTAGAGGCGGTTGCACATGTTAATTACCTTTACTTAGAAGGTACAGTATCTAGAGTTTTGGATAAAAACGGTGCCTTTAGATATCAAGCTTTATCATAAAGTGCGGCAATTTTTATCTAACTTCGTGGGTGACAACGATTTTAAAGTTAGTTAAATAAAACACGAGAGTGAAGGAATTTAAAATGGCTACAGAACACAAACATGGGTCAATGGACACAGAAGTTCAGGAAAAAACATTTGCTGGCTTTATAAACTGGACGACTAAAACAGTTATTGTATGCATTTTGGCTTTAATATTTATAGCTTTAGTTAATGGATAAATATTTAACCTTCCTGGGTTTTGGGACGTGAATGCATTAGCAGTGTCGTTTATAGCTTTGGGCCAATAGGTCGTTTTGCCAAGTAAAAATACCTAGTTTCGATTTTACTATGAGTTCTAAGATATAGAGTTCACAATCGAATAATATTGTAAATGAGTTTAATAAATATTGTTTTGATCAACTGGACAATTTGGTTTGATGAAAAAAGAATTACTTGACGAGTATATAATAGCTCCAAATCCAGATGGAGTGGAATTGACCAAAACCGTCGAAGGCTTAGACCACCAGGGTAATTCTGTTATAAGTCAGGTTATTGAGGAAAAGCCTCTTACGATTTATTTAAATAGTCAAGAAATCGTAACAGCAATGACAATTGGTGATTACCCGGAGTATTTAGCAGTTGGTTTCCTTAAGAATCAAGGGATGCTTGATAGCTTGAATCCGGTTATATCTGTCGATTATGATGACGACTTGGCCGTGGTTGTCGTAAGAACTGAAAGTGAAACTAGCTTCGAAGAAAAGCTAAAGAAAAAAACGAGAACAAGCGGTTGCGCTGTAGGTACAGTTTTTGGAGATATGATGGAGGGTTTGGAGGGCCTAAAGCTTCCCACAAGCCCGCTGCGGATTTCTTGGCTTTATGACTTATCCAGCAAAATAAATAGGACACCTTCACTATACCTGGCAGCTGGCGCAATACATGGAACGGTTCTATGCCAGGAAAATAAGGCATTGGTCTACATGGAAGATGTTGGTAGGCACAACGCTGTTGATAAAATCGCGGGATGGATGGATTCCCATAATGTAAGTGGTAGTGATAAGATTCTTTACACCACTGGGAGATTGACATCTGAGATGGTTATTAAAACTGCTCAAATGGGAATACCAATCTTGGTATCAAGGTCAGGCTTTACAGCATGGGGTGCAGAAATTGCAGTTAAAGTTAATTTGACGCTTATTGGTCGGATGAGAGGTCAAAGATTTACATGTCTGTCCGGCTCTGATCGCCTTATTTGGGATGTTGACAGCGAGAACGGTGATGACAAATAGGCCGCCGTCAGTCATTTTAGCGGGAGGTCTGGCCCGTCGAATGGGTGGAGGTCACAAGTCATTGTTAAAGATTGACGGATTGCCGATGCTAGACCACGTGATCCAACGATTACAGCCGCAGACTTCTAAAATTGTGCTCAATGTCAATGGCGATAACTCGCAGTTTTTAGGTTACGGGCTGCCTATTGTTTCGGATACTTTACCAGGCTTTTTGGGACCATTAGCCGGAATTTTGTCTGGGTTGCGATGGGCTCAGAATTTAAATGCTGATTGTTTAATTTCAGTTGCAGCCGATACGCCGTTCTTTCCGGAAGATTTGGTTGAAAAGTTAATATATACTACTGCTGATATGAAACATCCTTTAGCTTTAGCTTTTACACGAGATGAAAAAGGAAAAGTTCTTCGACACCCCACTTTTGGCATTTGGCCGGTATCACTTGCTGACAATTTAGAGGATGCTCTTCTGGATGGATTGCGAAAAATTGTCTTTTGGGTTGATCAACATGGTGGTAGATGTGTTGAATTTGATCAAGGTTTATTCGATCCATTCTTCAATGTAAATTCGCCTGATGATTTATTAAGGGCAGAGCGACTTTTAGGGACAAAGAAATGAAAGTATTTGGGGTAACGGGTTGGAAAAACTCTGGAAAAACAGGACTTGTTGAACGGCTGGTTAGTGAATTTATATCTCGAGGACTGAGTGTTTCAACTGTAAAGCATGCACATCACACTTTTGATGTTGATCATCCTGGTCGGGACAGTTACCGCCATAGGGCCGCTGGAGCTAAAGAAGTGCTTCTCGTTTCCAAAAATAGATGGGCAATAATGCACGAATTGAGAGATGAAGATGAACCAGAATTGTCCGAAATATTAAAAAAAGTTGAGAAAGTTGATTTGGTTATCATCGAGGGTTTTAAAAGAGACCGGCATCCTAAAATAGAGGCATTTAGAGAAGAGACTGGGACCAGTGCTATAGCCAGAGAGGACGAGTCGATCGTTGCAGTTGCAGCGGATACATCCCTGACCGATTTAAAAATACCTGTATTTGACTTGAATAATACTTCTGAAATAGCTGATTTCATATCAGGCTTTTTAGATTTAAATGTTTGATCACGTATTTGCTATAGATTGGTCAGCAAGATCGCGACCAAGCCCCAAGAAGCCGTCTCCAGATTCTATTTTTATTGCCCAAAAAGACACGATTGAAACCAAACACCATCCAAAATATTTTAGGACCCGATTGTCAGCATACGAATATTTGACTAGGGAACTCCAAAAAAATGTTGCAAAAGGTAAGCGCCAATTAGTTGGCTTTGACTTCTCATTTGGTTTTCCGACAGGTTTTTTATCAAGTTTGGTAGGGGGGCGGAATATAAAGCTTCTGTGGAAATGGTTCTTTGATGAAGTCAGAGACGATACGAATAACGCGAACAATAGATTTTTAGTAGCAGACAAAATAAATTCCCTATTTAGCGGCATTGGCCCATTCTGGGGATGTCCTGCCAATCTAAAGCTACCAAATCTGCCAGCTAAAGGAACGGAGTGTAGAGAACATAATTTGCCACAATTCCGTATATGTGAGCAATTTACTGCCGCACAACCAGTCTGGAAGCTTTACACGACTGGTGCAGTAGGCTCACAGACCTTGCTAGGTTTGCCATATTTATATCGTTTAGCATTAGAGTTTGGTGAGGATATAGCTTTCTGGCCATTCGACACAAAAGCATTCCTAGCTAATAATAAAATTGTTGTCTGTGAGATTTATCCAAGTATGTTCTTTGACAGTCATGCGCAAAAAAAATTAATCGATTTGTATCCTGGTCAACAATATAACATAAAGGACGCCAGCCAAGTGCAATTAATGGCGGATTTATTATTAAGTTCTGCTGGAGCCCCTTGGTTTCAATCATATTTAGACCTAAGTAAATATTCTGAGAGAATAAGTGAAGAAGGTTGGATTTTTGGTCAAGGAATTGGGGTTGGCCAATGAAGAAGCCACCTCCTTTAAAAAACGATTGCTTTGCATTGCCTCAAGGAACGAATTGGACTCCCGTCGATGATGCACTAGAGCGTTTAAAATCGGTTTCAAAGTGTCTCGTTGAGACCGAGAAACTGTCTGCAAAAGATGCCATAGGGAGGATCTTGGCTACAAATATTCATGCTGGTTTTAGCAGTCCTCCTCATGCAAATTCTGCTGTGGATGGTTACGCCGTTAATTCAAAAGATTTGAAAAAAAGTGGCCTAATAAGCCTCACAATTTTGCCTGGAAGAGCTGCCGCTGGGCATCCATTTTCTGGAGAAATTACAGAAGGGGATGCTTTGCCAATATATACCGGCGCCAAAATGCCCATTGGAGCTGATACGGTTATTTTACAAGAGGACACTGTTTCCGAAAACAGTAAAGTAAGTTTTTATGGCCCAATTAAACCTGGATCAAACACTCGGGATCTAGGTGAAGATGTTGAAGAAAATACATTAATACTCCCCAAAGGAAGAAGAATTACACCAGGTGATATTGCATTGATGGCTTCCACTGGTGTTTCGTCGATAACGGTATACTCAAGGCTCAAGGTTGGAATATTTTCGACTGGTGATGAAGTCATCAATTCAGATGTTGACCCCTCTGCCGGGCAAGTATTTGATGCTAATCGCCCGCTGTTATATTCACTCTTGGACGAATGGGGCTTTGATGTAATCGACTTTGGTATTCTTAGGGATAATAGAAAACATATTGAGACTGAATTAGCAAAGGCCAGTGGACAGGTAGATGTTATAATAACTTCAGGAGGTGCATCAGCTGGTCAGGAAGATCACATGTCTGCTATACTAACAAAAAATGATAGCCTTGCGGTCTGGCGTATTGCGGTTAAACCAGGTCGCCCACTGATATTAGCAGTATACAATGGTAAGCCAGTTTTTGGGTTGCCTGGTAATCCAGTTGCAGCAGGAACATGTGCCATGGTTTTTGCAAAGCCAGCACTTAATGTTTTTTCAGGTAGTAATTGGTTGGAGCCATTATCGTTTGAATTGCCGGCTAACTTTTCAAAATCAAAGAAGGCTGGTCGCCGCGAATTCCTTCGAGCAAGAATTCGAAATGGCAAAGTAGATATTTTTAAATCGGAAGGATCTGGACGAATAAGTGGTCTTTCGTGGGCAGAAGGTTTTGTAGATCTACCAGAGCATGAATTGTCTGTGATGCCCGGGGAAAACGTGAAATATATCCCATTTTCATCGTATATTGATTAGTTTTCCCAACAGTATTTATTGCAGGCCACAAAATTTTCATGAGTATGTGATTTGAAAGCTGGACAATTTTTATCCCATATGAAAAACGAGGCGCATTAGGAGACTCCAAATGACAACGACACGTTTTGCACCATCCCCCACTGGATATTTGCACATAGGAAACTTGCGTGCGGCATTAATGAATTTTTTAATAGCCAGAAAGTCTCAGGGAGAGTTTATTTTAAGAATAGATGATACTGATGCAGAAAGATCTAAACAGGAGTTCATCGATTCAATTTTGTTTGACTTGGAATGGCTTGGCTTAAATTGGGATAGAATTGAATATCAATCAAAAAGACTGGAAAGGTATGTCAGCACGGCCGAAGATTTAAGGGAGATGGGCAGGTTTTACGAGTGTTTTGAAACTCCTACTGAACTAGATTTGAAGAGAAAAAAACTACTGAATATGGGGAAACCACCTGTTTACGATAGGGCTGCTTTAAATCAGAGTGCAGATGAAAAACTTTCAATCAAAGCTGAGCGTGGATCAGGTCATTGGCGATTTCTTTTAGATCACGAAAGAGTAACATGGACTGACGGTATACTTGGTAAGATCTCAATAGATGCTGCATCAGTCTCTGACCCAGTTCTCATTCGGGGTGATGGCCAGTTTTTATATACTTTAGCTTCGGTTGTAGACGATATAGAAATGGGAGTTACAGACATTGTGCGTGGTGCTGACCATGTTACCAATACGGCCACTCAGATCCAAATAATGAAAGCACTAGGAGCATCACCTCCAAGCTTTGCGCACCACTCTCTGCTTATCGGATCACAGGGAGAATCTTTGTCGAAAAGGTTTGGTACCATGGCACTGAAGGATTTACGTGCCTCTGGATTAGAGCCATTTTCAATAATATCTCTGATTGCTAGGCTGGGGTCGAGCCAGCCGGTAGAACTGTATTATAGTCTTGAGGAAGTAGCAGAAGGTTTCGATTTATCAAACTTTGGCTCCGCGCCCACAAAGTTCGATCTAAATGATCTTACACCTTTAACACAACGCTATATTCAAAACCTGCCCTTTGAAGAAGTAAAAAATGATTTAATGAGTGCCGGTGTGCCCTCTAATTTAGCAGAACCTTTTTGGAATGTTATACATGAAAATATAAAAGTACGTTCAGATCTGGCCGCATGGTGGACAATTTGTGCAGAGGGCGCTGAACCTTTAATTGACGACGAAGATAAAGAATTCGTTATGCAAGCTTTGATTTTGTTGCCTGCACAACCATTTACATCAGAGACATGGGGTAAATGGACTACAGTAGTAAAAGAAGCAACGGGTAGAAAAGGTAAAAATTTGTTTATGCCTCTACGGAAAGCACTCACGGGTATGGAGCATGGACCGGATATGTCGGCGTTTTTACCCTTTTTACAAATAATAAAGGCAAAGGTGTAACTTATTAAGTCCGAATGACTTCTAGTAGGAATCTACTTTTGATTTTTACAGTAGGTTTATATTTTCTGTTGTGGGTCGGTTTGATAATTAGTTTTCCATTCTTCCATCGTCATCCCGTAGAAAAGTTCCCGAGCCTGTTCCTTGTCCATAGATATTCCGCGCTCATTGGCTGCTTCTTGGTACCATCTGGCGAGACAGTTTCTACAGAAACCAGCCAAATTCATCAAATCAATGTTTTGAACATCAGTACGCTTCTCCATGAGGTGAGCTTTTAATGAGCGGAATGCAGCAGCTTCTATTTCTATTTTTGTTTTGTCGTCCATTATTTTCTCCGGCTCATTGGATAGTTTCAATATTATCTCGTATACTTAATTATAATTACTATAGTTAACTTCTCTATATACAATGGGTTGAAGAAACCATAAATAACCTATTACAGAAGTACTTAAGTATTTTTAATATTTTAGTTTATTTTTCGCGAGTGTTAATAATTTTCTAATTTCTCGTTATATATCGATGTTGCACTGAATTTAAAAATAGTCCATACAAGCCATATGTTACCGCTAACATTGTGCCAGTGGTTTTCATGATTCAAAGGAAAGCTGATGAGACGTCATCGCAATGTAAAAATCGTCGCAACCCTTGGTCCAGCTTCAGACGATTACGAAACTATTAAGGCTCTTCATCTTGCTGGAGCTGACGTCTTTAGATTAAATATGAGCCATGGTTCTCATGATGATATCGCACAACGTCACAATACCATCAGAAAGATCGAGGAAGAATTAAATAGTCCAATAGGGATACTGGCCGATCTGCAGGGGCCAAAGCTACGAGTCGGTGAGTTTAAAAATAAGTCTGAAACCCTTGTTGAGGGGCAAGAGTTCCGTCTTGATCTAAAAACGGATTTGGGAACTTCTAAAAGAGTTAGTCTACCGCATCCTGAAATTTTTGCAGCTCTTACTATTGGATCAATCTTATTAGTAAACGACGGCAAAATTAAACTAGAAGTTACGGCATTTAGTAAAGATTCTGCAGACTGCATCGTAAGGGCTGGTGGTATTATTTCTGATAGAAAAGGGGTGAATGTTCCAGATGTCATTCTCCCTTTGGCTGCTTTATCTCAGAAAGATAGAACAGATTTAGAGTTTGCCTGTGGATTAGGCATTGATTGGTTGGCTCTGTCTTTTGTACAACGGCCTGAAGACGTTATGGAGGCGCGTGAATTAGCAAAAGGACGGGCCGCTATTTTATCAAAGATCGAAAAGCCAGCTGCCCTTGCAAAATTTGATGATATTCTGAAAAGCTCTGATGGCATTATGGTTGCACGTGGAGACTTGGGAGTTGAATTGCCGGTTCAGAACGTGCCTCCGGTTCAGAAAAGATTAGTTCGTGCGTGCCGGGCAGCAGCTAAGCCAGTGATAGTGGCCACGCAAATGCTGGAAAGTATGATTGAAAGTCCCATGCCTACTCGGGCTGAGGTTTCAGATGTGGCTACGGCAATATATGAAGGTGCTGATGCAATCATGTTATCAGCGGAGTCTGCAGCTGGTCTTTATCCTGTAGATGCAGTTCAAACCATGGATAATGTTGCGATTGAGGTTGAAAGTGACCCGACGTATCGAGAAATTATAGAAGCATCGCGAAATGCACGTCGTAACTCTGTTGCTGATGGAATAGTGTCTGCTGCACGAGAAATTGCAGAAACAACTGATATTAAAGCAATCAGTTGTTACACTCAATCTGGGACAACGGCTTTGCTAATCGCTCGGGAAAAGCCGTGTGTTCCAATTGTTGCCATGACTTCTGAAATAGAAACCGCAAGAAGATTATCACTCACTTGGGGCACAAATACTGTTATGTCTGGAGCGAAGCAACGTTTTAAAGAAGCTGTTGTCAGTGCAGTGCGAGGAGCATTATCGGAGGGCTATGCTTCGGAAAATGATCAAATAGTAATAACTGCAGGTGTTCCATTTAATATACCAGGCACCACAAATATTTTAAGGGTCGCTCCATGCAACGAACGAATGATCTACTCAATGGATCCAGAATAAAAATCGCAGTAAGCGAGTAAATGCCTACTTCCATTAATCTTCAAGTCCAAAATATTGAAAATTGGGCTTGCGCAGACTACTAACTGCAGGTATGTCGGCACCGCGGGTCCGGCTAATGGCATGCCGAGTCTCGTGTTAACATTTTCCGAAGGAGAACCAAATGCCTAAGATGAAGACTAAATCGAGCTGCAAAAAGCGATTTAAAGTAACTGCCACCGGCAGAGTTAAAACCGCCCAAGCTGGAAAGCGGCACGGAATGATAAAGCGGACAAATAAATTTATTCGTACTGCCCGGGGTACTACAACCCTCAGTGCCCCTGATGAAAAAATCGTTAAGGGCATGATGCCCTACGCGCGATAAGGAGAGTTAGGATGTCCCGAGTAAAAGGTGGTACAGTTACACACGCCCGACACAAAAAAATTGTTGATCAGGCTAAAGGATATTACGGTCGACGCAAGAATACTTTCAAGGTAGCTGCGCAAGCAGTGGACAAAGCCAATCAGTACGCGACCCGTGATCGTCATAACAAAAAGAGAAATTTTAGAGCATTGTGGATCCAGAGGATCAATGCTGCTGTCCGTGCTCATGATGAAGCACTTTCATATAGTAGATTTATAAATGGCTTAACAAAAGCGGGGATCGAGGTCGACCGGAAGGTTCTAGCGGATCTCGCTGTGCACGAGCCAAAGGCGTTCAGCACAATAGTAGATCAAGCAAAAGCCGCATTAGTAGCTTAGTCTGAGAAACAATTTTTAGATAAAGCCGTGCAGCTAGCGCGGCTTTTTTGTTACATCGGATACAAAAAAACTTGTCAATCTATCTGTACATGATAGCACGGTGTCGCCTGAGTAGTGAGGAAAAATGGACGATTTACGTATAAAGTATATTAAAGCCATTTCCGAAGCTAAAGATGAAAATGCTCTAGAAGATGTTCGTCTTGCGGCTCTTGGAAAAAAAGGTGAGGTCAGTTTGCGGATGCGCGAGCTTGGCAAGATGACACCTGAAGAGCGGAAGGTGGCTGGACCCACGCTCAATGCGCTCAAAGATGAACTTAACTCAGCACTCAATGCAAAAAAGACTGCTTTAGCAGATGCCGTTTTAAACGCACGGCTTGAAACTGAATGGTTAGATGTAACCTTGCCATCACGCTCAATAAACACTGGCTCTATTCATCCAATTTCCCAGGTCACAGAGGAGGTTATTGCAATTTTTGCCGATATGGGCTTTTCCGTTGCTGAAGGACCAAGAATTGAGACGGATTGGTATAATTTTGATGCACTCAACATCCCCGGTCATCATCCGGCAAGAGCCGAAATGGACACTTTCTATATGAAAAGGAACGTAGACGATGAGCGGCCCCCTCATGTTTTAAGAACGCATACTAGCCCAGTGCAGGTTCGTACGATGGAAAAAAGTGGTGCGCCAATTCGTGTAATATGTCCTGGGGGAGTATACCGAGCTGACTATGATCAGACCCACACGCCGATGTTTCATCAGGTTGAGGGTTTGGCAATAGATAAAGATCTATCAATGGCAAATCTAAAATGGGTGCTTGAGCAATTTGTGAAGATCTTTTTCTCAGTAGATGATGTTGAGCTAAGGTTTAGAGCATCGCATTTCCCATTTACGGAGCCATCAGCTGAGGTGGATATCAGATGTTCTTGGGATGACGGTCAATTAAAAATAGGTGAAGGTAATGACTGGTTGGAAATACTTGGGTCTGGCATGGTGCATCCTAAAGTCTTGAGTGCGGGGGGTATTGACCCCAATATTTGGCAGGGATTTGCATTTGGTATGGGAATAGATCGGATCGCAATGCTTAAATATGGAATTCCTGATTTAAGATCATTTTTTGACAGTGACCTACGTTGGTTGCGTCATTATGGTTTTGCTTCGTTGGATCAACCTAATTTGCACGCGGGACTAAGTCGTTAAGTAGGAAAATATTAAAGTCTTGTAATGTTAGTAAAACATCCAAAAATTTTTTATAATCTTTTAGAGATAGTCACCCAGAATAATCACGGATAGGCATAATGAAATTTACATTTTCTTGGTTGAAAGAGCATCTAGATACAACGGCTTCTTTAGACGAGGTTGTATATGCTTTGACTGACCTTGGCTTAGAGGTGGAAGAAGTAAGTGATCCAATAAAAAAATTAAACGATTTTACAATAGGAAAAATTCTGAAAGCCGAGAAACATCCTGATGCGGATAAATTACGTGTTTGTAAAGTCGACACTGATAATGGTGAGGTGCAAATAATTTGTGGTGCACCGAATGCCATAGAGGGTATTCTAGTTGTCGTAGCAAAGCCGGGCGTATACGTACCGGGAATTGATACAACAATTGGGGTCGGTAAAATCCGAGGAATAGAAAGTCATGGAATGATGTGCTCTGAGAGAGAAATGGAGCTATCAGACGAGCACGATGGTATTATTGAACTCCCGTTGGGAGATGTAGGTGAACCCTATGGTAGTTGGCTATTAAAAAACGAGCCTGAAAAGGTCGACGCCGTTGTTGAAATAGCAATAACGCCTAACAGGCCAGATGCATTGGGTGTTCGCGGCATTGCCCGTGACTTAGCGGCACGGGGTTTGGGTACTTTAAAGCCGATGGAGGTACGACCTATTCCCGGAAAATTTGAATGTCCAATATCTGTATCCATTGAACCCGATACTCTTGTAAATGCGCCGGTTTTTTATGGTAGATTAATAAGGGGGGTAAAAAATGCCCCATCACCAAAATGGTTGCAGAATAGATTACGTGCGATTGGGTTACGGCCTATTTCAACTTTAGTAGATATTACGAATTTTTTTACTTATGATACCAATCGACCGCTACACGTTTTTGACGCAGATAAGTTAAATGGAACCTCTGTCAGAGTGCATGATGCACTGGGAGGGGAAAAATTTAGCGCTTTGGATGATAAAGAGTATGTGTTGTCAAAAGGTATGACAGTAATTTCTGATAGCGAAGGAATAGAAAGTTTAGCAGGCATAATGGGGGGTAGCGCCTCTGGATGTACTGATACTACAGAAAATGTTTTCATTGAGGCTGCATATTTCAATCCAATAAGGACAGCTTACACTGGACGAGAACTAAAAATAAATTCGGATGCTCGATATCGCTTTGAAAGAGGAATAGATCCAGAGTGGACGGCTTTTGGCATTGAGGCGGCCACAAAAATGATCATTGAATTATGCGGCGGAGAACCATCCAATGTTGTCCAGGCAGGTGAAATACCTAATCATGGCAGGGCATACAAAGTAGATACTGCAAGGATTGAATCTTTAGTCGGCATGGCCATTCCACCACATAAGCAGCTGAATATTCTGGAAAACCTAGGCTTCGTTATCAAGGGCGATACTGCCAGTGTACCTAGTTGGCGACCAGATATTCAGGGTGAAGCTGATCTTGTAGAGGAGATAGCGCGGGTAGTATCTCTTACAAAGCTACAGGGTATACCGCTTCCTAGAATTACTAATGCAGTCCCTAAACCTGTATTAAGTACAACGCAGCTTAGGGAGCAAACTTCCCGGCGAGCAGCTGCTGGATTGGGATACAATGAGTGCGTTTCATATAGTTTTATCGATGAGAACAGTGCCAAGTTATTCGGTGGGGGTGATGCTTCTACCCAGTTAGAAAATCCAATTTCTAGTGAGATGAGCCATATGCGCCCAGATTTATTCCCGGGTTTATTACAAGCTGCTTCAAGAAATCAAGCTCGAGGCTTTTTTAATATGGCGCTATTTGAATTAGGACCTGTATTCAATGGCGGTGATCCTGGAAATCAGCAAAATAACCTTAGTGGTGTACTGATCGGGCAAACTGCCTCGAAAGATGTGCATGGGCAGGATAGAGAAGTAGACGTTTTTGATGTTAAGTGCCACATAGAGAATATCTTATCTTTAATTGGAGCACCATCTAAATTCCAAATTTTACGTGGTGCAGAATCCCATTGGCACCCTGGGCGGCATGGGCGTATTTGTCTTGGCCCGAAAAAAACCATAGGTATATTTGGTGAGCTACATCCGAAGATTTTAAGTTCTTTTGATATAAAAGGACCAACAGTTGGCTTTACCATTCTGCTTGATAATCTTCCTACACCTCGAAATTCAAACACTACTCGGCCACCGTTTAGAGCAAGATCCTTGCAGGCAGTTGAGCGAGATTTTGCTTTTGTTGTCGGTGCAAAGGTAGAAGCGTCAGTTATAACAACTGCAGCAATGGGGTCTAAAAAGGATATCATCGAAGAGGTGAGAGTTTTTGATGAGTTTATTGGTGGTGATTTAGGTGATGGAAAAAAGTCAGTTGCAATAACTGTAAGACTACAGCCCACTGAAAATACTCTTACAGAGGTTGAGATTGAAGAAATTAGCAAAGGTATTATTGAGAGAGTAGAATCTGCTACGGGTGGTATTTTGCGCCGTTAACTAATACATGATTACAAATTTTCTGCTTAGAAAGAATGGTAAATTTGAAATTTCATTTCAACAGATTAAAGGAGAATTTAATGCTGGGTGTTTATTTAGCGGGCGAAATTCATACTAATTGGAGAGAAGAGATAGCGGATGGCGCTCAAAACCTTAATGTCATGTTTACGGCTCCCGTAACTGATCATGAAGCTAGTGATGATTGTGGTGTCAAAATAATGGGCTCTGAACAATTGAAATTCTGGCACGATCATAAAGGTGCGAAGCTCAATGCAATTAGGACAAGAAGATTTATAGAAGAAGCTGACGTTATTGTAGTACGTTTTGGTGAAAAGTATAAGCAGTGGAACGCAGCCTTTGAGGCTGGTTATGCGGCAGCACTTGGTAAGTCAATTATTGTGATGCATGGGCCTGATCATCAGCATGCATTAAAAGAGGTAGATGCTGCGGCATTGGCAGTTGTACAATCCTCCCAGCAGGTTGTGGAGATATTAGAGTATATAGAAAAAGGTACTTTGCCAGCTTAACCAGCTAAGAGTGTCACTAGGTTTATTTGTTAACTCAGCTTAATGTAAGATGCTTAAAGCTTTAAGATCAGGTTTGACCGTTTCGATTCCGAGGGCTTCACCGACTGCAGAGTATGTTAATTTACCATCGTGTACATTAAGCCCATTAAATAGATGTGGGTTATCCGAACAAGCCTTTACCCAGCCTTTATCTGCAAGAGAAATTATAAAAGGAAGTGTAGCATTCCCGAGAGCTAAAGTTGAAGTGCGCGCAACTGCTCCCGGCATGTTTGCAACGCAGTAATGCATTATGCCATCTATTTCATAAATTGGATCAGCATGTGTCGTGGCGCGAGATGTTTCAAAACAACCACCTTGATCAATTGCAACATCAACTAAAGCTGTGCCAGGTTGTAGGGTAGATAACTGCTCTTTGCTTATTAATTTTGGAGCCTCTGCACCTGCAACCAGAACGGCACCGATGATTAAATCTGCTTGTGAGGCGAGTTCAGCAGTTGCCTTTTGTGATGCATATCCATTTTTAAAAAGGTGACCGAAGACGTCATCAATATAGCGTAGACGGGATAATGATTTGTCTAATACTGTAACATCCGCACCCATTCCAGCAGCAACTCTTGCTGCATTAGTGCCCACCACACCGCCACCAAGAACTAAAACTTTTGCAGGCGCTACTCCAGGAACTCCTCCCAAAAGAACACCTCTACCACCATTAGCTTTCTGTAAAGTCCAAGCTCCCATTTGGGGTGCAAGACGGCCTGCGACCTCTGACATTGGCGCCAAGAGTGGCAAGCCCCCATTTAAATCCGTTACCGTCTCGTAGGCGATTGCCGTACATCCACTGTCAATAAGGTCATGGGTTTGTTCAGGGTCTGGTGCCAGATGAAGATAGGTAAATAATAATTGACCGCTTTTAAGCATTTTACGTTCGATTGCTTGGGGTTCTTTAACCTTAACGATCATGTCTGCTTTATCAAAAACCTCTTTTGCACTTCCAACTATATCAGCTCCCTCTTTTTCATAATCACTATCAACAAACCCCGCGCCTTGGCCGGCATTCGTCTCTATGGTTACAAAATGGCCGTGCCTAACGAGTTCGTTTACCGCAGCTGGTGTCAGGCCTACTCTAAATTCTTGTGCCTTTATTTCTTTTGGGCAACCAACTTTCATCACCTAATCCCCCTAGTTTACTTAAGAGAACAATACGTTGCTTTTAAAGAAATTTTGTGTTAATTATTGCTCGATAATGGCTTTTTATTGAAATAATATTCGAAAAAATATTAAATTAATGATATGAAATTCGATAAATATAAGTTGGATAGCACAGACTTACGAATCCTTAAGGTGCTTCAAACCAAGGGCAGAATTTCGAATGCAGAACTTGCAGACGAAATAAATTTATCTCCTTCAGCATGCCATAGAAGGATCCAAAGGATTGAGGACAGGGGGTTTATCAAAGATTATGTAGCATTATTAGATCCTAGAAAAGTTGGGGTCCCAACCACCGTCTTTGTTGAGATAACGCTTAACGCACAAGCTGATGATGTTCTTGACGCGTTTGAGCAAGCTGTGTCTAAAATCCCTAATGTATTAGAATGTCATTTGATGGCAGGCTCGGCCGATTATATTCTTAAGGTCGTTGCAGAAGATACTGAAGATTACTCTAGGATCCACAGGCAACATCTGACTAGATTACCTGGAGTTGCACAAATGCAAAGTTCTTTTACGCTCCGTACTGTATTTAAAACTACCGCATTACCAGTGTAACGTGCTGTTCAGATAAAATAGTCTTCAAAGACATTAATTATGGAATACTTAAGAATTTCTACTAGCATTTAGTGACATTAGTCTGTAATTTTGGTGCCCTGTCATTCTTTTAGATTTTAGCGGCCGATTTAAGTTATATTAACCACATAAAATAAGACGTTATAAAAAATGAAAAAAAATCAGCGGGATAAGTTTAGTTGGTTAGAGGCTGAACTCAATGAAACGTACGATGAGATGTTTGAGGCCGAGTTTTCTGAGCCTATGCTCCCTGATGAGTTTTGGACAATATATAAAGGTGAACGTCCAGATACATTAGAAAAAAGAACCTACTTTCGAAATTTATTACGTCTCCAGATGGAGTTAATAAAATTACAGGATTGGGTGGAAAATACAGGATCAAAAGTTCTCATTATTTGTGAGGGTCGTGATGGCGCGGGAAAGGGCGGTGTAATAAAAAGGATAACACAGCGTTTGAATCCACGCGTTGCACGTGTTGTCGCTTTACCCAAACCCACTGAGCGAGAAATGACCCAATGGTATTTTCAGCGCTATGTACCTCATCTGCCTGCAGGCGGTGAGATCGTATTATTTGATAGGTCATATTATAATCGCGCCGGGGTAGAGCGTGTTATGGGCTTCGCCTCTGAAGACCAGGTGGAACAGTTTTTTCGTGATGTGCCAGAGTTTGAGCGGATGTTGGTAAGATCTGGAATAATCGTCCTTAAATATTGGTTTTCAATTTCAGATGAAGAGCAACAGTTACGTTTTATGATGAGAATTCACGATCCAATGCGACAGTGGAAACTTTCACCCATGGACCTTGAAAGTAGGGTCCGATGGGAGGATTACACAAAAGCCAAAGAAGAAATGTTTTCCAGGACAAATATACCTGAGGCACCTTGGTACATAGTCGAGGGAAATGACAAAAAGAGAGAACGGTTAAATTGTATTGAGCATATTTTGAGTCAAATTCCATACTCAGAAGTTGATCACGAAAAAATAGAGCTACCAGATAGGGTTTTTAATCCTGACTACGAAAGACGAGTGCTGCCCGACAAACTCTATGTTCCTAAAATATATTGAGGTTGCTAAGATAAATAAAAACCCCCATCAGTGGTGGGGGTTTGAGTGAAATAATTTAAAGCATTCCTTCACGTTGTGCTTTTTTACGCGCCAGCTTTCGAGCTCGTCTTATCGCTTCAGCCTTTTCACGGGCTTTTTTCTCCGAGGGCTTTTCAAAATGTTGTTTTAACTTCATTTCGCGAAATACACCTTCTCGCTGTAATTTCTTCTTCAAAGCACGAAGAGCCTGGTCTACGTTGTTATCTCTTACACTTACCTGCATGTGGTAGTCACCACCTTTCCAATTTTGAGTTGCGCTTTATCGCAGGAAG
>Ga0208130_1000087_pt1 | contig 47616 bp, 38 predicted proteins | sample ETNtaG_31_FD_185771 | JGI IMG/M metagenome (GOLD analysis project Ga0208130, IMG submission 185771) | Marine microbial and viral communities from oxygen minimum zone, Eastern Pacific Ocean - ETNP201310SV78 (SPAdes) (version 2) | ecosystem: Environmental > Aquatic > Marine > Oceanic ... | reverse complement strand
TTATTTTTTAATTATCTTAAATGATTTACTAACTGTTGGTCCTTCAACGTGAATAATATATACCCCATTATTAAAAGAAGATAGGTCCAAATCAACTTTTCTTGAACTCGATACGGCGACTGATTGATCGGAATAACAATAACCGTTAACACCATTAATGCTAATATTTACCTGTGTGTCTTCCCCAGAGACAAATACCTGAACAGATCCACTAGTTGGGTTTGGATAGTATTGAACTTCTTCACTAACAAAAATTTCTTCGGTATAAACTCCTTGACATTCCTGGTCGGTGTATACCTCAAGCAGGTTGATCCCCGATTTTAATTGAAGTTCAGAAAAGTTCGATTCAACTACTGATATTTTACCATTTAGTCTTATCGTATATCTACTTGATCCACCCATATTAAGCGATAATGATTTTTTGGAAGGATCTACTCTAGAATAAACTGATAATGGTTGTGGCTGGGTAACATTTAATGTAAAGCATCTATTAAAGTTAGGTTTTATATCTATCGTAAAGCACAATTGATATGACCCTGCACTTAAGTTTTCAAATGCTTGACTATACCCATTTGAGGTATTAAATACAATTGATTCGTTTGCATTTAAAGTAGCTGTGTAGTTTATTGATTCATCCTGTATTGCAATCTCTATTTTACCATTATTTTGATCAACACAAGAAGCTCCAAGCACTCCAACAATAAAATTGTTATTGGATACAATAACCGAAGATGGACAATACCCCCAAAATGGTTTATTTTCTTGTGTTAACAATGAGTTTGTTGAAAAATAATCTGGCTCAGTGGAAATATTTGTGACACACCAGTTTGTTAGGTCTTGATTAAAAGATTGTGCAAAATAAAACATATAAGACATATTAGTCACACTTGAAGTGTCCCAATCTCCTATATCTATATCAAATGATGAATTACTAAAAAACATAAATTCCATATTTGAAACATTTGAAACATCCCAACTTGCTATATTTAGATTCGATACATCAGTCAAATTAATAAACATATAACTCATGTCAGTCACATTAGAAGTATTCCAGGAACCAATATCTTGATTGAATGATGTTGCTGCAGCAAACATTGAACTCATATTAGTCACATTAGATGTATCCCATCCGCCAATATCTTGATTAAATGATGTTGCACTTATAAACATAGAATCCATAGTGATTACATTTGAAGTGTCCCAAAAGTTTATATTTGAATTAAAGGAAATATTTTCTTTAAAAAGCTCACTCATATTAGTAACTAGCGTGGTACATAGATTAACATTTCCATTTGCTATTTGTTCAGATATGGTTGAATTATCAACTACGGTATATGTTATCCCCTCAATTTCAGCTGTTTCACCAACAAATCCATTAGGACATTTACATGTATTATTTTCAAAATAAATATTCGTAGGTTGAAGAATATCAAGAATTGCATCTCTGTTTAAGTCCGAACAAGAAGCATCCGATGAATTAATATCTTCATACAATGTGTATGGGTATAGAGTAAGTTCTGAGTGATCAATCTTAGTAATAGCTGAAGAAAAAGACATATTTGTTGAGCTAATTAGATCATTCATCGGATAAAGATCTGGGGAAATACCAACAGATGCAGCCCAATTTTCTGACCATAAATATCCATCACCAATAGCTATAGTCTTTTTGGAAGGATCAGAAATAAAACTCTTTAATTTCTCCATCTCATTAACAGAAATATTATTTCTTATGTCAATAATCATAACATCATAAATCGAAAGGTCAGAAGGAAGCCATTCTGAATCATTACTTGTAAAGGTTGACTTGTAATCAATATCAGCGCCTCTTGATTCAATATTTTCCCAAAAATAACCACGATATTGATCAAATAAATCAGAATTAGCCCCAGCTACTAAAACTTTTATATTATTTAATGTTTTAGATTTTAAATCACAATCAATTAATACTATATCCCCTTCTGATGGTCCTCCCGAAACGGAATAGACTTCATAATTATTATATAAAATTTTAAATCCAACTTCATCATTATATTCACCAGGAATATAAGAAAGAGAAACTTGATTTGCAGACTCAGGAACTGAAAAAGAAACCACATCAAGACCCCCAGACGCCAATTCAATTCTTGATTCCTCTCCATCTACAACTAGTTTAATATATCCACCATTCCATCCATCTCCGTAATCATCATGCATAATAATTGTATAATCCCCTGGCAGAGGATTTCCTTCAGGGCTAACTAAACCACTCTGGCAAACGATAGAGGATTCATTCGCTATATAATTTGAAATAAAATCAATGTTTTCAGAATCCAATATGTTATATGAAATGAAAAACTTACTATCTGATAATGCCATAGTTTGACTCTCCAGATCTAGACCTATCAAGGTGTTTTTATTTATTCCATTAACCAATGGTAATGGAGAGCATTCATCAATTAAAATATGACTAGACAACGCGAAATCAAACTTAAGATCATCCACCTTATCTAAGTATGTATTGGTTAATTTTTTTTCAATAGTAAAAGCTTTTTCAATAACAGGTCCCTCCTGTTTGGTTCCGTTTTTTAGATGTATTATTAATTGAAAGTCTATTTCCTTAGTATTTTGATTTACGGGAAATGTTATTTCGAGTGGATTAAGAGCATCATTAATTGTAATCAGATAATTGTTTGATATTATTGAGTGCTCGCCATCTAAAACCCACTCATAATGATCTATTTTATCTTTTTCAACATTGGTGTAGCTTGAGAGATTAATTAAATCTTCAGATGAATACGATTCTTTTTGTACTAGTGGATATGCAAAATACTCCTTTGGCGAAACAACACCATTTTGTTCCCAAACTCCTGCATTAGATGAAAAATAAACTTTATTTGTTCCATAAAAAATTCCCATTTCCATAATATCAATATAAGGGGGAAGTAATCCTTCAGTGATATCAGTAACCGATTCTTTTTCTACAAGATATATTGCGTCAGGAATATACCCTTCTCCCTCTCCACGCTCAAGTAGTAATGCTGAATCTGTTCCATCTACAGCAATTAATTCTCTTGTAGTATATTCATTTGGTATATCAGATATTTCACTAAATGAAATTCCGTTATCATCAGAAAAATATGATTTTTTAGTTGTGCTACTGGATAAAAATAATCTTCCTTTATCATTTGTATCAATATTTAAATACCCAAATTGACCAGTAGAGGATGGACTCTGGGAACAATCACCAAGTATGATATTTCCAGGTTGAGGGCCTATTGTACTGTAGATCTCTATATTATTAAAATAAATTGTAAATCCAATTTCATAATCATAACCTCCAGGAATCCATTCAAAATAAGTCTGATTTGCTGACTCAGGAATTGAAAAAGAAAAGTCGGATCCTGCCCCCTCTGCAAGAGATATTTGTTGATATACACTTCCATCCACAACTAGTTTTATATATCCACCATTCCACCCATCTCCATAAGAATCTGACATGGTCACAAAATAATTTCCAGGTAAAGGATTCCCCTCTGGACTAAATAGAGGTTCTCCCTCAGAACTTACATTATCTGGACAGCCAAAACTAAGTGATATTTTTTCCCATGTTATCCCAGAATCTATTGATTTGTATAAAAAAGAAGTTCCTGCATCTACTTCAGAAGTATTGTACTTATTTCTTTTGACAGCATAAATTATATTTGGATTGGCTCTTGAATATTTTACATCAGTAATAATATTACCCTCTGACTCATTAAACGTAGAAACTGAACCATCATTATCCTCTTCATCTCCGAAGGAAAATAAAAGAGAAGAAGTCGATCCAAAGTCATTTGATAAATATATCTTGTTGTGTCTTCCAAAGATAACACGATCATAAAATATAGGGTGAGTCTCAAAGTCTGATTTATCTACTGAATGATAGGCCTCATTTGGTGCCATGGCCCATGGCGATAGCTCCTTTGGTCTTACATCTAATGAGTCTGAAATTCTACTCTTCACATACGAATCATCTCCATAACTCATACTAGTACCAATAATATTATTATCTCCCATATTAACATATCCAGTACACTCTTCTACCCCTCGAACAGATTGATATTTACCATCTGGATAAGTAGAATTCATCCCTTTATTTCCATTATGCCAAGTCCCTCCAACAATTATTAATTTAGATGTTCCTATTCCAAATCCATGAAAATCCGTATCATGAATTCCATCATTTAGAGATGAACTGTTTTTTATTGAAGAATTGGATAATTCTCCTGGTAAGGCATCGAATTTTTGGTTAGTAATTATTTCGAAATTTAAAAGTTCACCAACAGAATTTCCTGGATCTCCTTTATTTGTTATTTCAATTGTCCAGTCGCCATTTACTGGATTATTGTTTAAATCAGGTATGGTGCTCCATTGATGAGGAATATAAGTTCCATTATAAGGTTCAGATGCGCTGTCGTCGTAAATCCAAACAACTTCTTGTGGCGGATTTGGGTTTGAAGTAAAGGATCCATTAAAGCTGGTTCCACTAAAGTTTCCTGAATTAGTAGCATCTTTTCCCAATACTAAAGTGTACTTTTCACCTGATGGGGAAACTAGTCTGATCTCTAAAAGACCAATATTTGGATTTGTAAAATTCAATCTTATTTCCATTTCATCTATTGGAGTCGTATCTTCAATAGAGATAGTAGCGTTAGTGATTGATGGATTTTGAAATCCTCCTCCCTCTTGAATTTGCATTGGAAAAATACTATTATTTGAAAAAGTATTTGTTGCCGAGTTTTGAAGTAGATGTAAGTTTATTCCTCCATCCGAGGCAATATACAATTGATTATCAACAGTTGTTAAATCCTGAATATCAACATGTCCTATTGAAGGTCTAGTCCAAGTAGCTCCTCCATCTATTGATTCACTAACTGCTATCCCACCAACCCATACTAGATCGGGGTTATAGTCCGAAACCTCAAGGTCGAAATCATACCATCCTTGAAAATAATTATTCTCATTTTCACCCCCATATTCATTTCCACATACTAAGCAGGGATTCCCCTCTATGTAGGGCCCTCCAATTTCTCCGGATGGATTAGTATTGTTCCATGTTTCTCCTCCATCAGTACTTTTTAAAACACCCAGCCAACCTAAATCTGAAATTGCCTCAGATTCTTGAACATCTCCCAGTAAGGCAACATAAACAGTTTCGGGGTTACTTTTTGAGAAAGCTATTTTTGATTTATCAGACATAATGGGGTCTCCATTATCAGAAGTTGGCCAGCCATTACTTTTTTTTGACCATGTTAATCCCGAATCAATACTTTTATAAAATTCTGTATATTCTAAACCATCTTTTTTAGTTAAATAAATTAATCCCGTTGATTCTTCAACTTGAAAATCATAAATATTTCCACTAATTAATAAATTATGTTCGCCACTTTCATCCATATAATACAACCCTCTTTCTAACATTGAATAATAAAGCCTGTTATTGACAAAATCAATCTTAACAATTTCATTTTGAAACTCAGTTTCAATAAAACTCCAAGTGGAGCCATAATCACTTGAGGAATAAATTCCTCCTCCAAAGGAAAAATATATAATATTATTTAGTTGATCTGCAGTTGTTGTTATATTGCTTGCATCACCTTTATTACTTATTTTATCCGGTGGAGTAATGTTATTCCAAAATGATCCGCCATTTGAACTAAAATAAACTCCCCCTCCTTCAGTGTAACAAAACATTCTAGTTTTATCTTCAAATACATAAAGACTATAAATATTTCCCTGATATGATCTAGTTGGATTTTCAATTGTTGACCAATCACCTGTCATACTAATTGGCCATTTTGGAGTAAAAGAAGCAACATTTTTAGATGTTTTAATTTTTTTTGAAAGTCTCTTTGTATTGTTAGGTTTAAAAAAATTGTTTTGAAAAGGATTATTAATTTTTCCTTGGCTATCAACTTTATACCTTAACCTAGTAATCTGTCTAAGAAAATACTTATAGTTCTGTGTAAAAATATTTTTTTTAAAATCTTGTGTTGAATAAAACTTTTGAAAAGCTAAATTAATATCTTCCAAATCTGGCTCTTCACTATACAATAATTTTACCCACTGAGGATGTTTTTTTTCCTTTAAAGGGATAGTTTTAAATAGTTCAGGATATTTGGGAGTATATCTCCCCTGAGAAATAACAAAAAATGATGAAAAAAGTATTATTAGTGTGAGAAAATTTTTCATTTTTAAGATAAGCTCTTTACTAAAATACGAATTATAAAGACAGGAAACTATGTTTTTTTCAAGCCAAATCTTTAATTATATTTATTGCTTATGAAAAAGTATCTAAAAAAATTCTTTCTCTTCTTTTTATTAATTGTAACTGTAGCTTGTATTTTCATAGGTTTTCATTTTTTAAAATTTAAATCTAATGTTCTAGATTTTGAAGATGATTTTATAACTGACGTGAATATTCCCACAATTATAAAAAATGATGAAATAACATTTATAGATAGAAATAATAATCAATCGCTAGACATTTACGAAGATGAAAGAGAAGATCTTGACAGAAGAACAATTGATTTATTATCAAGACTAAGTATTGATGAAAAAATTCATTTATTAAAAGGATCTGGAATGAGATCAGGATTAGGGCTTGCTGAAAAGGGAGTCCCTGGAGCAATTGGAACAATTGTTTCAACCCCTAGGCTTGGAATTCCGAGCCTATATCTATCTGATGGCCCAGCTGGCTTAAGAATTTCTCCAAAAAGAGAGGGTGAAGAAAAAACATATTATTGTACTGCTTTTCCAATTGGTACTCTCCTATCCTCAACATGGAACACTGATCTTGTTTTTGAGGTTGGCAATGCCATGGGTAAAGAGGCTTTAAGTTATGGAATTGACGTAATTTTAGGTCCTGCTGCAAATATTCATCGAAACCCATTATGTGGAAGGAATTTTGAGTACTATTCAGAAGATCCAATATTAAGTGGATATATTGGAGCGGCAATGGTAAATGGTATCGAATCAAACCAAGTAGGAACATCAGTTAAACATTTCATTGCAAATAATCAAGAAACTTCAAGAAATTCAAATAATGCAATTATATCCGAAAGAGCTCTTCGTGAAATCTATTTGAAGAGTTTTGAAATAATTGTAAAAAAATCTCAGCCATGGACCATAATGTCCTCTTACAATAAAGTCAATGGAGAAGATGTGTCTGAAAGCAAAAGACTATTAACATCGATTTTAAGAAATGAATGGGGTTTTGATGGTGTTGTAATGACTGATTGGTTCGGAGGAAATAATGCTAAAAATCAAATTAGTTCTGGAAATGACCTTCTTGAACCAGGTACAAAAGCACAGTGGGATGAATTAAAAAAAGCTTATACAGACAAAAGCTTAACAATCAAGGAAATAGATACAGCAGCAAAAAGAATTTTGAAATTAATATTAAAATCAAACAAATTTAAAAATTACAATTTTGACAATAATCCTGACCTTTTAGGACATGCAGAAATAAGTAGAAAGTCCGCATCAGAAGGAATGGTTCTTTTGAAAAATGAAAACTTACTTCCTTTAAAAAAAATCAAGAATATTGCATTAATCGGATCTACATCATTTGATTTTATTTCCGGAGGAACTGGTTCAGGTGATGTTGAAGAAGCTTATAGTGTATCATTAAAAGAAGCTCTTATAAACTCTAATTATAAAATAAACGATACTAGTTTAAACATTTTTCAAAATCATTTTTTAGAAAATGAATCTTCCTTTAAAAAGTATGAAGGTGCATTGGGAACTATTATGGGTATGATAAACCCTTATACCCCACCTGAAATTGACTATCCTTTGGGCTCTATAAAAGAAATGGCAAAATCATCAGATATAGCAATTGTAACTATTGGAAGAAATAGTGGTGAAGGAGTAGATCGTGTCGAAGCTGATGACTTTTTATTATCAAAGACAGAGCTAGAAATGATTAAAACAACTAGTGAACAGTTTAGGTCAATGGGAAAAAAAGTAATTGTTGTATTAAATATTGGTGGTGTTATAGAAACAAATTCATGGAAAAAATATGCTGATTCAATCATCATTGCATGGCAAGGTGGACAGGAAGGAGGAAATGCAGTAGTTGATATTTTAACTGGAAAAGTAAATCCCAGCGGGAAGCTTCCAATGACATTTCCTGTTAAATTGAATGACCACTACTCCTCTTTAAATTTTCCAATGGATGGTGACCCTCTTGACTTGAGTTCATTATTTATTAGAAATGAGGAAAAAACAAAAAGTAAACAAGAAAAGAATAAAGATTTCACAATATACGAAGAGGGAATCTATATAGGCTATAGGCACTTTGATAAAAAAGATCTTGATGTCTCCTATCCTTTTGGCTTTGGCCTCTCATACACTAATTTTGATTATTCAGACTTAAAAGTATTCAAAGATGATGAGTCAAAATCTATTAATGTTTCATTGAAAATTACAAATACTGGAAACTATTCAGGTAAAGAAATTGTACAACTCTATATCTCCAAAATTAATAGTAAGATTGACAGACCAAAAAAAGAATTGAAAGGTTTTGCTAAAACACCTATTCTGGTGCGAAAAGAATCAAAAATTATTGATTTTAAAATTCCTGTATCTGAGCTCTCATATTGGAATGAAAGTACTAATAGTTGGAAATTAGAGTCAGGTAGTTATATCATAAAAATAGGTTCCTCATCTAGAAATATTAAACTTAATCATAATATAGATTTGTAGACAACAATGGATAAAAAACAATTAATTGATTGCCACAATAGAATAAAACCTCATATTCACAACACCCCAGTGATTACGTCATCTTTAATAAATTCTATAACTGGTGCTGATATATATTTTAAGTGTGATAATTTTCAAAAAATGGGTGCTTTTAAAATGAGAGGTGCTACCAATGCAATTTTACAGCTTCATGATAGTCAAAAAAGTAAAGGAGTTGTGACACACTCATCAGGTAATTTTGCACAAGCACTGTCACTAGCAGCAAAAAGTATTGGTGTAAAAGCATACATTATTATGCCTTCAACTGCAACAGAAATTAAAAAAATTGCAGTTAAGGGATATGGAGGTATATTAATTGAATGCGAACCAAATCTTAGGGCTAGAGAGAAAGCTGCTCAAAAAATTGTACAAACAAAAGGTGCAACTTTCATTCATCCTTCAAATGATGATCAAGTCATTTTAGGACAAGGTACAGCATGTAAAGAACTTATTGAGAAGTATAATAATTTAGATTATATACTTGCTCCTGTTGGTGGAGGCGGGCTGATAGCTGGATGTGCATTAGCAGCAAAGTACTTTGGGCAAAACTGTAAAGTAATCGGTGCGGAACCATATGAGGTAGACGATGCTTACCGATCAATAATTAGTGGTAAAATTGAAACAAATAAAACCACTAACACAATTGCAGATGGATTAAAAACCCAATTAGGTGATAAAAACTTTCCAATAATAAAAAAAGAGGTTCATTCAATAATTAGGATTACAGAAAATGAGATAATTGAATCAATGAAGATTATTTGGGAAAGATTAAAAATTGTTTGTGAGCCTTCTTGTTCACTTCCGTTAGCTGCAGTCATAAAAAATAATATGTTTTTTAAAGGTAAAAAAGTAGGAATAATTATTTCAGGAGGTAATGTTGACTTAAAAAACCTTCCTTTTTAATAATATCATTTTTGAGTGTTTTTGAGTGTTTTTTGACTAAAATTGACCAAAAATGATCAAAAATGATCAAAAATGATCAATTTTTGGTCATTTTAATTGATTTTAAAATAAATGTAAGTTAAAAGTTTTCAAAATTTTCACTATTTATATTTGTTCTAAATAATAATAATTTCTATATTTAGAATCAATTTAAATAAGCATCATTAATAAATTTTATAACTGCAAAATAATAGGCTTTTCAAAAACATTGGTAGTTATGAATTAGGTCTTAAACATTTCATTTAGACTTAAAAATTATTTCTTGGTTGTTGAGCCACGGTTCTCATATCTTTTTGAGGCTGTGGCTCTCTTTAAATAAATTTTAATTTACAGATATCATTAATTGATTTTTATGATATTTGTACTTTAAAATTAAATAATGAAAAACTACGTCTTCATATTCGTTTTTGTGATGAGCTCCATCTCTGTCTGGGGTCAAAATCTAGACTCTATATTTAACACATTAAAGTTCAGGAACATTGGACCTTTCCGAGGTGGAAGATCAAATTCTGGCTCTGGGGTAAATGGAGATCCATTAACTTATTATATGACTACAACAGGTGGAGGGGTGTGGAAAACAACTGATGCAGGTCAACACTGGAGAAATATCTCAGATGGTTTTTTTAAATCAGGCTCTGTTGGGGCTATATCTGTTTCTAATAGTAACCCAAACATTTTATATGTAGGAATGGGCGAGCATGCTCCTAGAGGAGTAATGACTGCTCATGGAGATGGAGTATATAAATCAACTGATGCCGGAGAAACTTGGGTTCATCTTGGACTAGAAAAAACACAACATATTTCTAGAATTCAAATTCATCCAGAAAACCCTGATATTTTATGGGTAGCAGCCCAGGGAGCGTTACATGGGAAATCAAACGAACGGGGCATCTATAAATCAACTAATGGTGGTAAATCCTGGAAAAAAGTATTATATGTAAATTCATCTACAGGGGCTAGTGAATTATCAATAGATGTAAATCATCCCAATATTCTATATGCAGCTATGTGGGACCACATGAGAACTCCATGGAAAGTAATTAGTGGTGGCCCAGGAAGTGGCTTATATAAATCTATTGATTTCGGTGAAACTTGGAAAAAAATTGAAAATGGTATTCCAAAAGAAAAAGGAAAAATGGCAATAGCTGTATCACCTGCAAATTCTAATTGGGTTTATTCTCTTGTCGAAAGTGATTCTAAGAAAGAAAAAGGAGGTCTTTTTCTTTCAAAAAATGGGGGAGATTCATGGAAAAGAATTAGTAATGATCATAGGTTATTACAAAGAGCTTGGTATTATATTGAATTGACTCTTGATCCAAATAATGAAAATGTAGTTTATGTGTTGAGTGCTTCGGCCTATAAATCTATAAATGGTGGAAGTGACTGGGAGGAAATTGACACTCATCATGGAGATTACCACGATTTATGGATTAACCCTAACAATTCGAAAAATATGCTGATTTCAAATGATGGTGGGTCTGAAATAACTTTTGATGCTGGAGAAAATTGGTCTAGAATTGATAATATGCCTACTGGACAATTTTACAGAGTTATAACTGATAACCTATTTCCCTATAATATATATGGAGGACAACAAGATAATAGTTCAATAAAAATTGCTAGTATAGGCATTGGGTCTGGTGGTATAGGAAGAGAAGATTGGTCAGCTTCAGCTGGAGGTGAAAGTGCCTTTATAGCTTTTGATCCAGACAATCCAACAAAAGCAGTTGGAGGTAGTTATCTAGGTTCTATTGTCATGTTGGATGTGAATTCAAGACAGAGTACTAAAATAATGATTGAACCAAATTTATATTTGGGACTGGCTGCCAGAGATATGAAATACTTATTTAATTGGAATGCTCCAATAATAAAATCACAACATGAGACTAATACTTATTATCATGGCTCCCAATATTTACTTAAAACAATAGATGATGGAATGTCATGGGATGTTGTATCACCTGATCTTACAAGGAATATTGATGCAAAGCAGGGAAAAGGTGGTGGACCTTACACTGTTGAAGCTGTGGGAGCAGAAAACTATGGTACTTTAAGCTATGTTACCGAATCTCAACATGAAGCTGGATTGATTTATACAGGAAGTGATGATGGTCTAGTTCATATCACTAAAAACAACGGTAAAACTTGGGATAATATTACTCCCAAGGGGTTAGACGAGACTCTTATCAATGCAATTGAAGTATCTCCACATGATCCAGCCACAGTTTATATCGCAACAACTAAATATAAATTTAATGATCATACTCCTGCTATTTATAAATCTTCTGACTATGGAAAATCATGGAAAAATATTTCAAAAGGAATAAAAGAAGGTGATTTTACCAGAGTAATTAGGGAAGATCCATCAAAAAAAGATTTAATATACACAGGTACACAAAATGGGATTTATCTTTCTTGGAATGGTGGAAATAATTGGTCAAAATTAAATTTGAATCTTCCTGTTGTTCCAATTACCGATATGACAATTAAAGGAAGTGACCTAGTTCTTGCAACTCAAGGAAGGGCATTCTGGATTCTTGATGATTTAAATTTAATCCGACAATATGATCCTAAAAACAAAAATGGAAAACTTTTTCAAACAAAAAAAACAGTTATTGCTAACTGGTATAGTTCTATGAATAGTAATTTTTCAACTGGAACAAATTTATTACAAGGAGTTAATCCAGCAAGTGGAATGGTTTTTTATTATCAACTACCCAAACTAAAGGCCACTGATAATGTAGTTTTATCAATCTTGGACTCCGAGGGAAATCTAGTAAATTCTTTTAGTTCAATAACGAATGAAAATTATATAGATTATGAAGGAGCTCCACCTAAAAAACCAACTATAACAGCAAATAAAGGAGTTAATCGGTTTGTTTGGAATATGCGACATTCAATTTTAGAGGGTGTTCCTGAAGTATATATAGAAGGTCGTTTCAACGGACATAAAGCAATTCCTGGAAAATATAAAGTGAAATTATCATATTTAGATAAGAATTTTGAAATTACCTCAGAAATTATTCCAAATCCAATGATGAGTGTCTCTAATAATGATTTTGAAACATACGAGGTATTTATGAAAGATGCTGAAAATATATATAACCAAATGACAACCATGACCAATGATTTTCAAAAGATTAAAAACAAAATAGAGGTTTTAAAAATTGATTTGAAAAAAAATGATGAAGATGAATTATACAATAAAGCTGAAGATTTGATAGTGGAATTGACTAATTGGGATAATATTATGGTTCAAAGACTTTCAAAGGCTTATGACGATGTTGAGAATTTTGAAAATGGGTTTACAGCTCATTATTTAACTCTAATAAATGCCGCAGATAGTTCATTGCCTATGATCACAAATGGTGCTAAAAATAAATTTATTGAATTAAATAAAAAATGGAATCAATACAGAAATCAAGCAGTTAATGTTATTAGGCCAAAAATAATTCAATTTAATCAGGATTGTCAAAAAAATGGAATTGGTGCAATTTTTATTAAATAAGTATCAATGGAAATTTTACTATCCACTATAACCATATCTTTTAAAGTTAACTGATCAAAGCTTAGAGACAATAGCACCCCTATTAGTTAGTAAAAATAAATCATTTTATACTGCTCTAAATTAGTCTTATAGAATACAGAATATGGGGTCATTGCAGTCTCAAAAGTTTTAAGTGATGTTAATGATACTATTTTAATAGCTGGAAATACATTTGGTTATGCATCAGGAACTATTCTTAGGCATTATTTAGAAAATATAATGGGTATGATGTTTTTGTTATAGGAGTTTTCGCATCTGTACTCTATCCTAAAGTAGTTAAAGCATTTAGAAAAAAGGAGTGCCTAGTTACAATAACTATATTGAGAAGGAAGATACATATAAGGTAGAGTTTGCTTATGTATTGTTCCAAGAAAAAATAAAAAATGTAATTCAAATAATAGAAGAGTTAAATCCAAAGACATATGTTAAATCTGATCTATCAAACCCAATTTATTTAAAAAAATAAATTAAACTATTTCGTATTTTAATCATATAAATTATTATATTAGTTTCTAAGACACTATAATCATTACGAATGAAAAAGCTTGCCTTTTGTTTTTTTATATCAATTTTTACTTTTGGTTTTACCTTTGCTCAAAAATCAAACAATAAAAAATCTGAGAAATTCTACTCCAAAAATTGGAAAGTAGTTAAAACCGATAATAGTTCTAAATGGGAAAAAACTAAACCTAAAAAGAACCTATCTACTAATTCCTCTTTATACTCAACAAAATCCAGATCAATCAATAGCTCAAGATCTCTTTCATCAAAATCTAAAAAACAAAAAGGATTTAGATATCCTACAAGCGCCTCTAATGCTTCAAAAAAGGATGTTGTTCCAGTAAAATTAAATGCTCCCGTAGTAAAAAAATCAACAGTAAATAAATCAGTAAGAGTCTCTTCTCAAAAACCAAAACTTTTCTCTAACAAAAAGAAAAATTAAACCTTATTTTTATAGAAAATAAGTCCTTTAATTTTTATTAATTAAAGTGTAAACTTTACCTTTGTGCGAATTTTATATTTGATCGTATGAAAGCACTGGGAAGAAAAAGTAGAATGAGATATATAACACATAATCCGTCAGGAGAGCTTGTTAAATCTATAACCTTTTTTCTAAAAAAATTAAAAAAATAAACTAGTTATACTCAAGATTAATAACAGATTTTAAGTTATTTAATGATTCAATATATTTACTTATACTCATAACTCTCAAGGTTAAAAAATAGTTTCGGTCGTTTAGTAAGTTTTTTAGCTCTAGATCTATTAGGTTTGTGAAAATAAATTCTCTACTTGTAATATCTAATTGATTGTTTCTTTTATTATCAATCCACATAAATATTTTGTCTGAATTTTGTTTTAAAAGCTTAAGGTTGACAAAATTTCTTTCTTTTCTTGTTGTGTAAACTGATTCAATTTCTTTTCTAACCGTAGAATTATCAATCAAAACTAACTTTCCAGAATTTATTAGGCTTTTAAAATAAATTTCTTCTGGAGAAAAAGTATTCCACCAGGTTATCATCCATTGATAAATATTGTTGTAATTACTTTCCTCGTTCCAATATAAAATATTTCCATTTATATCGTAACTATGACCGTAAGGATATTTTTGATGCAAATTAATTAGACTATCTCTTCTAAGATAATTATAATCCGAGGTAATCAATTTATTTACAATTACCATGTTTTGTAATTGTTTTAAGTGTTCTTCGCAATATTCAATATTAGATTCAATTTCATTAACTAAAGTAAGAACAGACTGAGTAATATTTTCTTTTTCAATTCTTTCATCATTATACCTGTCTACACTAAAAGACAATAAAATTCCAACAAAAATTGCTGTAGATTCAAAGATGTATTTTCTCATTTTGTAAATATATTTATTATTTAAACCTGAATTAAACAATTTAACGTATTAAATTTTAAGCATTAAAGAACAGCAACTTGTTAAAAGCAATTACATTTGTACTAAATTTAAAAAGATGATATGAAAAAAATTATACTAACATTAACATTACTTATTACATTTCAACTGTCAGCTCAAGAGGATATTTTCTCATATAATTACAGAAGTGTTCCAGCTGAAGAGTTAGAATCTTTTTTTGAAAATGAAGTTGTTTACTGGACTGGTATACATTCTATTTTAATTAAAAGAGGTCAATCAACTGGCTGGGCAATGCTTAAAAGAGTTGGGGGTAAATCAAGTGATCCAAATATATATTTTTATATGGGACATGGATCTTATGAAAATCTTGATAACCTTAACAAAAATTGGCAAGCAGCTGAGGCAGAATATAGAAAGTCTATGGATTCTGAAAAACTAGCATTAATTGATAAACAATTAAACATCCACAAGAGAATTGTTGGAGAAGTACTTTTAAACAGAGTAACATCCGCAAATTTAGACGGTGGAATGAATGATTGGAATTATCTTGTGCACAATTATGCAAAAGCAAAAAATGCTTGGAGCTGGGTTCAACTTCAAGATAAATATTTTAAACCTTTTTTTGAAAAACATATTAAAGCAAAAAATACAAAACAAAAATATTGGAATGCTGCATATGTTTTGAATCCAACTGGAGACTCATACAACTGGAATGCATATACCGCTGATGCTTATAAAAAATTATCAGATATTTTTAATCCTTGGAATATTGAAATTACATGGCCAGAAATTTCTGAAGATGATATAGACACCTTTGGAGATAATGGATTCTATAAAACTGTAATCTGGGAAAAGTTATTATGGCTTGATACCAATGGAAATTTAAAATCCAGATATTAAAATTGTATTTAAACCCTCTATTTCAATTAGGGGGTTTTTTATATTTTTCAAATGAAATACCTAAAATTAATATTAGTGTTTTTCTTGATATTCTCATGCTCTACGAAGGAGGACCCGATCAATTATGTTTATTCAGAAAAAATTGATTTAGCTCTAAATAAACTTAAAATCAATAAAAAAAAATGGATTGAATCTAACATTACCTCTTATTCTATGAATATTCAGTTTAGCTGTTTTTGTCTGGCCTATGATCCATATTTTGTTGTAATTGAAGAAAATTCTCTATCCTCAGTCTCAGGTAATGAAGAATGGGGCTATGAAGGCAGACCCATGACGATAAATGATTTGTTTGATGTAATCGAAGGTAAAATAATTGAAGACCCTTTTTTTTATGAAATAACTTATAACACAGAATATGGGTACCCTGAATATTCGTATTTTGATATGGTAGAAATGATAGCAGATGAGGAAATAGGCTATATTTTGACGAATTTTAAGCGATTATAATTCATTACAAAATGAAGGAACATGGGCTGAAAAAAAATCTATCTCAATTTATTTTACTAGTAATAGTAAATGCATTTGTTGGAGGAATGGTTGGTATAGAAAGAACAATAATCCCTCAATTTGCATCTGAAAATTTTAATCTTTCCTCTAAATCTGCAATACTTACATTTATAGTTGCATTTGGAATTACAAAAGCTCTTACAAATTTTGCTTTTGGAAAATTAGCAAATTCTTTTGGACGTAAAAATTTACTGATTATTGGATGGTTTTTTGCAATTCCAATCCCAATAATTTTGATAAATGCAAATTTATGGGGCTGGGTTATTTTTGCTAACATTTTATTGGGGATTAATCAGGGGCTTACATGGAGTAGTACTGTTAATATGAAGATAGATTTAGTTGGAGAAAAAGATAGAGGGTTCGCGATGGGTTTAAATGAGTTTTCAGGATATTTAGCAGTTGGTGTAACAGCATATTTGAGTGGGTTTCTTGCAAACAAATATGGGGTAACTCCCTATCCCTTTTATCTAGGATTATTATTAGCTCTTATAGGACTTATATTGACCATATTTTTTGTTAAAGAAACTGAGCCTTTTGTCAAAATTGAATCAAAATCAGACAACTCGAAATCTATTGAAAATATCTTTATTGAGACAACATTTAAAAACAAAACACTTAGCTCTGTTACACAGGCTGGACTAATAAATAATTTAAATGATGGAATGATATGGGGATTACTTCCAATACTTTTATTTTCTATAAATCTTGACAATGAACAAGTAGGGATTATTGCAGCAGCTTATCCAACATTTTGGGGTATTGGTCAATTATTTACAGGTAAAATGTCTGATTTTTATTCCAAAAAAAAAATGTTATTTTGGGGGATGTTTATTCAAGGTATTTCGATTTTAATACTGCCTTTTACCAATAGTTTTATTTTACTTCTATCACTGAGTATTTTATTAGGTATAGGAACCGCAATAGTTTATCCAACTTTTTTAACTTCAATTGCAGAGGAGTCATCACCAATTCAAAGAGCTGAAACTATTGGTTCTTTTAGGCTATGGCGAGATTTAGGTTATGCAATTGGAGCATTACTTTCAGGAATTACAGCTGATTTTTTTGGAATTAGTTTTTCAATACTATTAATTGGATTTATAACTATTTTATCATCTATTGTAATACAAATAAGAATGCCTTAAAAGTTGTAAATTACCAACCTGACTTGTTTTCATATGTGTTATCCCATCTTGTTAATGTCACTTTTTGTCTTGTATAAAACTGAACCCCTTCAGCTCCCTGCATATGAAGGTCTCCATAAAAAGAATCATTCCATCCAGCAAATGGGAACATTGACATTGGAGCTGGAACACCAACATTTACTCCAATCATTCCACAATTAACATTTGATCTAAATTTTTTAGCTGCAGAACCACTTTGAGTAAAAATACTTGATCCATTTCCATAATTTAATCCATTTATCCATGAAATTGCTTGATCAAGATTCTTCGAGTTCATCATTGATAATACAGGCCCAAAAACTTCATGACTAAATATTGATGCGTTTGGAGTTACACCTGAAAAAAGTGTAGGGCCAACAAAAAATCCTTTTTTGTTAGAAAGATTTCTTCCGTCTCTTTCAAGTTTAACCTCGTTAGAAACTTTATCAATTATTTCAATAATTCTTTGCTTTGAATTAAAATCAATGACTGGACCCATATTAATACCTTTCTCATTAAGAGGGTCCCCAACTTTCATATCATCAATTGCTTGTAAAATTTTATCTTTTAAAGAATTGGCTATCTCTCCAACACCTATTAAAAGTGATCCAGCCATACACCTTTGTCCAGCACAACCAAAAGACGCACTCATTACTGCCCTAAGAGTTGAATCAGGGTCAGCATCAGGCATAACAACTAGAGCATTTTTAGCAGCACCCCCTGCTTGAACTCTTTTCCCATTTTTACAAGCATAGGAATATACATACTTAGCTATTACTGATGATCCTACAAAGCTAATTGCTGCAATATCAGGGTGAGTACAAAAGGTATCTACCACCTGTTTTCCCCCATGAACCAGGCTCATAACTCCTTCAGGTAATCCTGCTTCTAATAGAAGCTCAACTAATTTAACTGCGGTTAAAGGAACTTTTTCACTTGGTTTTAAAATAAATGTATTTCCACATGCTAATGCAATAGGAAACATCCACATTGGAACCATTGCAGGAAAATTAAAAGGACTTATTCCAGCACAAACACCCAAAGGCTCCCTGATAGTTAGAGCATCTATATTCTCAGCTACTTGAGATAGAGATTCACCTTTTTGAAGTTCTGCAATTCCACAAGCGTAATTAACAACCTCGAGACCTCTTTGAATATCCCCCCTTGATTCCGTAATCGTTTTTCCATTTTCAGTAGAAATTAACTTAGCTATATCTTCAAAGTTTTCTTTCAAAAGTCTTCTATAATTGTACATAACATTAGCTCGCTTAGTGGCAGGCTCGTTTGACCAATTTGGAAATGCTTTTTTTGAAGATTCAATTGCTTTCACAATTATTTGTTTGTCACACATAGGTGTTTTAGCTATTATATTTCCTTTTGCAGGATTATAAACATTAGTGTATGTTTCAGTTTTAATTTCTTCCCAAGATTTTCCAATAAGAATGGGAACGGTTGGTATTGAGGATGACATATTGTTTTTTTTAAATACAGTATTAAGTTAATAAACCCTAAAAATATTTATAAATCAAATTAATTTCATTGAGGGAGTTAATTAGGAGCTCTTCTTATTTGTTTCAAGAAATTTGTTTGAGCCTCTTTAATTAGATCACCACTTGTTGAATATAACTCTGCTTTATAAACATTTCTTTCCGAATCCATCAAAATTATATATAAGGGTTCGGAGTATTCTATCTTTTTATAAATAATTTTATCTAATTTGTAATAAGATATAGATTGAATCCCATTTTCATATTTTGAAATGTAATCTGATAATGTTCCATCACTATTTTCAGGATTTTCATTTAAAAATGATTTACTAAATGTAAAATAATCTCCTTTATACGGAATGTTGATATTAACTAATGAATCTTTAAGATCTCTCCACTTACCCTTATTATCCTTGTAGAAATAAATTGTTTTAGCGTATTCTTCTGGAGACAGAATATTGTCAAAATTTTTAAATAGTTCATTAGCAACTCTATAATTTAAATTATTAGATTGACATCCTATAAAAAATAAAATAATACCTAGTCTTCTCAAAATACAAATTTATTTAACTCTTATTTAACCGTCTTTTGATGTTTTCTTAACACTTTCAAATTTATCTTTGTAATAATAAGCTTTATCATTTAATGTTTAATTGGTTTTGTTAATCCGTGTACTTTCCTAAAAGTGTAAGTGCACGGATTTTATTATTGAGAAATCTCATAATCATATTCCCAATTAGGATTATCTAAAATATTAATTATGTATTCAACGGTTAATTCGTCTCCGGCACTAATTTGTTTTATGGTTTTTAATCTAATGTGCTTAATCTCTCCAACTTCAGGATCTAATTTACTAATAACAGCTTTACAATTTGGTATGTCATGATGATTAATAAATGCTCCAAGAGACAGGCGAATGTATCCATCTGGAAACCGTGAGTCAAAAATATGTGACATTCCCAAATCAGTTTCTGCGGGAATAATTGATTTTGCAAAGACACCAACTCCTTCAATACTACTTTTAGAAATAGTTAAAAAATTGGGTAAAGGCCTATATGAGCGTGATTTTTTATTCAAAAAAAAATATTAGCTTTTTAATTTAAAAAAAATTGATCAAAATTCATAAAATTTTATATACTAAATTATCTTTTAAATCTGATTAAACCCTCCTGAGTTACAGATGCAACCAAAGTTCCAGATTTTGAAAAAATACTTCCCCTAGTGAATCCTCTTGCTGATGATGCACTTGGACTATCCATTGCATATAATAACCAATCATCAATATCAAAATCTCTATGAAACCACATTGCATGATCAATACTTGCAATAAAAACAGGTTTTTGATTAATTTTTTCTCTGTGAGGTTTTGTTGCTGTAGCTATTAAATTTATATCAGAGGAAAACGCTAACAACTGTTGTTTTTCTGGCAGACTTATTTTGCTTTTTTCCTTAGTTTTTAACCAAACATGACTGTAAGGAATAGCATTTTTTGTCTCTAAATGCGACATTATTTCTACTGGCTTAATATCAAACATTTTGAGCTGTGCCTTTTTTAAACTTTTATAATAATTTGGATTTTTATGCTTTATCCTCTCTACCTGTTGCATATCGCTTCTAAGAACCTCAGGAGGTAAAATATTTGGTGCGTCAATTTGATGATCAACACCAATTTCATCTTTTTGAAAAGATGCTGCCATATTGAAAATTGCTTTTCCATTTTGATAGGCAACAACCCTTCTAGTTGTAAAACTATTTCCATCACGAATTTTATCAACTTCGTATTCTACTGGTAAATTAATGTCTCCCATCAAAATAAAATAACCATGTAATGAATGAGCAATTCTGTTATTTGGAATAGTTTGGTATGCAGCGTGAAGGGATTGAGCCAAAATTTGGCCACCAAAAACTCTGCCCCATGAAGCAGGATAATTTTGGCCTAAAAATTTTGTTTCACTTTTTTTTTCAAGCCTTATAAGACTTAAAAGGTCATCAACTGATTCCATCTATTTTGTAATTCTCAAAGTCCAAATTTCATGTAATGGTTTACCTTTACTACTAAACCCATTATGATACCAATCATTTCCATTTTTTTTATAGTTGAATATTAAAGTTTTTCCTGACCGACTATTGTCTCGTGAAAAATAAACTATTGATTCCTTATACTCCCCTTCTGAAGCAGAATATTGTCCTCCACCACATCCATAAAACTGAAATGTTTCAGTATTAAAAGCTGTCCATTGAAAAAAACCATCAACTAAAAATTTTAGGGTTTTTCTGGATCGACTAGTGTCTCTTCTCATTTCCTTTCCATCTGGATTAACTCTACCAGCCATGAGCCATTTTCCATCAAGTTCTAATTGTGAATTTGAAACGTTTTTGGCTTTTTCTGGAATAGTATATTTAATCTCGACTATGCTATCATTACTATAATTTGAATTAAACTCAAATTTAATATTTAAAACATCATTATTAGACTCATAAAAACCGCCTCGAGTACTTACGAACTGAGTTGGATTATTTTTATATACAGTCTCGATTATATAATTCGAATCCATTTGAATCTTGTATGTTAGTCCAAATTCATTATTTTTCCATTCATAAACTTGTCCAAATACATTTTGAAATAATATTAATAATAACAGAATTGAATATTTATTTTTCATTAGTTTCTATAATTTAATGCAGGTTTTCTTTCTCCAATCAGAGGTATATACTTAAAATCTTTTCCTCTTTTTAAAATAAATTCCTCTTTTGCTTTCTGAATGAGTTTAGGATTATCTAGAAGCTGCATTCCAGTAAGAGCTATTGTTTTAGCGGCAATAAACATTCCTTTCATTCCAATAGTTGTTCCTCCTGCAGCGACAGCTTGCCAACTATGTGCAGGAGTTCCTGGAACCCAAGTAGCAGTGCTAAATCCAACAGTTGGAAGAGCAAAACTAACGTCTCCAACGTCCGTGGAACCTGATCCTTTTGCTAAAATTGATGAATTATATGGCTGAATATTTCTAACATATTCTGTATCTAATTTTAATCCTAAAGTTTTAGAAATTTTTTCTGCAAATTGTTTCTCGGTCAAAGAGTAATCATATCCTCCTATTTTTTCTAAATTACTATGTACTAAAGTTTGTAGAGATTCTATATGAAGTAATTCGTGAGTACCTCCGATCATTTCATAATCCATAGTTGTGCCTGTTCCAAGAGCAGCTCCTTTAGCGGCATTAACAATTCGATCAAAAACTTTTATAACCTCATCTCTATTTGTGTGTCTTGCATAATAGTATACTTCAGCGAATGCAGGAACTACATTTGGCGCTTCTCCTCCTTTTGTAATTACATAGTGTATTCTAGTGCTTTGATCTACGTGCTCTCGCATCATATTTACCATAGTATTCATGGCTTCAACAGCATCAAGAGCTGATCTACCCATTTCTGGTGCTGCTGCAGCGTGAGCTGAAACTCCGTAAAATCTAAATTTGGCAGATTTATTAGCTAAAGCGGGTTTTGGGCTTGCCCCATTTATCGATGAGGGATGCCAATGAAGTGCCACATCTGAATTATTAAATAATCCAGCCTTAGTCATATAAACTTTTCCAGATCCACCTTCTTCAGCTGGGCAGCCAAAAAACTTAATCGTACCGCTTTTTTTACTTTTAACTAAAAAATTTTTTAAGGCTATAGCAGCAGCGGCTGATGCAGTTCCAAACAGATGGTGACCACAAGCATGACCAGCCTTTCCATTATTAGATATTTTGTATGGGGTAGATTTTTGAGATAAGCCTGGTAGCGCATCATATTCACCTAAAATCGCAATTTCAGGTGAGCCAGATCCATAAGAAGCTATAAAAGCTGTTGGTATTTCAGCAACACCTTTTTCAATAAAAAACCCTTCTTCCTCCAAAAGTATTTGAAGAATCTCACTGCTCTCATATTCTTGATAGCCAAGCTCTGCAAGATCCCAAATAGACATTGCAGTATCTTGATATCTATCTTTATTATCATTAATTGAAGATATAATTTCACTGTACATTTCTTGTGAAAAGATATTAAAACAAGAAAAAAAAATTAAAATTAACTTAAGTGTTTTCATTGTTATACTTTAATATAAATGTAGTCAGAAATTATTAAACATCTTTATTAAAATTCATTCTCCCATTCCAAAGTCTCAACCAATTTAATAATATCTCTTTCAATGTATTTTACTGCTGGAAGCAATGAATCATAATTTGGTTTTACATAAAAGTAAAGAGATCCTATTAAAAAATTATAACTGCTGTCTGTCAAGAAAAATTGAATTTGTGATGCTGCATTTCCTACGACATTAAACATTGTTCCATAAACTTTTTTTTTCTGATTAATAAAGATTCTCTCTGGGATTTCTTGAGCTTTTCTAATGTGTTTAGTAGGAAGTTTGTATGCATCATTTAATAAAGAATCTAAATTGTTATTAATATGGGTGTAAGAAAGGTAAAGGGTTGCCTTAAGTTCAGGATAAAAAATATTTTCACCCCTTGAAACCTTTTTGATTTGGGCAAATGAATTGTATTGATATTTATAATTTTTTTTTGAATAATTTATTTGATATTTAGGCTCTGGATAACTCAGGCTAAGTGCTCCCTTTGGCTTAGGTTGTTGTACGTCAGAACATCCAACGTAAAAAAATATCAGCAAAATAAAATTCAATCTCATTAGTTTTTAGGGATTGTGACTTTTACTCTTTGAATTCTTTTATTTTCAACAGTTTCTATTGTAAATAGATATCCTTCCAGAGCATATTCTTGTCCTGGCTTAGGAATTTCCTGTGTTGCTTCTAACAAAAACCCTGCTAATGTTTCAGCTTCAGCACGAATTTTATCAAACGAAGAGCTATCTTCTAATTCAATAGTTTTATAAAAATCTTTTAGGCTAGTTTTTCCTTCAAAGATAAAGTTAAACTTATCTAACTGGGAATATCTCAATGAAGACTCGTCGAACTCATCGCTAATATCTCCGACTATTTCCTCAAGTATATCTTCTAAAGTTATAAGGCCCGATGTTCCTCCATATTCATCAACAACAATAGCTAAGTGGATTTTTTTTTGTTTAAACTCAGTCAAAAGATCATCTAATTTTTTATTCTCAGGGACATAAAATGGGCTTCTTAATAGTTTTGTCCAATCAAAATCAAAATTTGTAAAATGAGGTAGAAGATCTTTAACATATAGAATTCCGTCTACTTTATCTAAATGATTAGAATAAACAGGAATTCTTGAAAAACCATTTTGAATTATTTTAGGAATTATATCTTTTAAAGTCTCACTTTTAGCTAAGGCAAAAACATCAATTCTTGGACACATAACTTCTTTGGTATCTGTATTACCAAAATTTACAATCTCATGAAGAATTTTTTGTTCTTCTTTTGTTGTTTCTTTATCTGATGTCAACTCCAATGCTTGAGATAGTTGATCTACAGAAAAATCGCTTTGTCCACCGAGCTTATTCTCTAAAAAATATGTCATACGACTCATTGGAGAAGTCAAGAAAAAAAGAATATATGAGTCAAGAATTTTTATTGGTTTGGACATTAAATTTGCAAAACCAATAGGATTTCTATTTGCATATACTTTAGGTAAAATCTCTCCAAAAAGAAGAATTATAAGTGTGATAATCCCAATTTCTATTATAATGGTAAGTGTAGGATTATAGATGGTTTTAAAAAAAACTCTACTCAAGTTTGCAAAAATTAAAACTATAGCAATATTAATAAAGTTATTAGTAATCAAAATAGTTGCTAAAAGTCTTTTAGGCTTCTTTAAAAGAGATTTTATTCTGTTGATTTTTTCTACTTGTTCTTTATTATTATTTTCAATTTCAGAATTACTCAGTGAAAAAAAAGCAATTTCAGATCCAGAAACTAATGCCGAAACTAAAAGTAAAAACACTAATAAAATTATTTGAAAAATTATTAATAAATCCATGAATTATTAAAAGGGCAGATCTTCATCGCTATCAGAGTTTTTATTTACCTCTGATCCATTATTTATTTTTTGTGATATTCGGCTTTCGTCTCCTTTGCCTGATAAAAAAGTAAACTCATTAACAATGACTTCAGTACTATATCTGTCTTTCCCTTCTTGATCTTGCCATTTCCTTGTTTTTAACTTTCCTTCAATAAAAATTTTATCCCCCTTGCCTATATATTTTTCACAAACCTCAGCCGCTTTATTTTTTACTATTATATTATGCCACTCAGTTTGGGTAATTTTCTCCCCTGAAGACTTATTAGTATAGCTTTCATTCGTAGCTAAAGGGAATCTGCCGACACACCCCCCACCATCAAAATAATGCATTTTAATATCATCTCCTAAATGACCAATTAACATAACTTTATTTAAAGTTCCACTCATATGAATTGTTTGTTTAATTATTTCAATATTCAAATATAAAAAATCATGTTAGTGTGGTGTAGAATTGTATTAGAAATTTTTCAATTACAATTGGAACTGGGAGTGAAAAGATTTTATTCTTTTTAACAGGTAAACTATAAATGTCGTCTAATTTTACACCCCAAAATTGAATTATTAATTTTTGATGACTCAATTTGTGTGTGATAAGTTTTTTATTGATAAGTGCGATCTGTAAAGACTGTTCATTTGAAAATTTTTTTATTATTTCTTGAAATTTATTGTCAGGATGATTAATTATTTTTTCAGACTCAATTAAAGGAAACTGATATAATTTGTTCCAAATCCCTTTACGATTAATTTTTTCTAAAACTATTTGTTTTTTGGAATTATAAATAACCAAATAATTAAAAAATCGAGTTTTTACTTCTAGATTATTTTTTTTTTGAGGATAATATTCAACTTTTTTATTTTTTAAAGCGACGCATTTAGTTGAAAAAATACATGCTTCACAATTAGGTTTTTTTGGTTTACATTGTATTGATCCAAAATCCATTATAGCTTGATTAAAATCTCCTGGTGAATTACCCTTAATTAATTTATTAGCTTTTTCCTTGAAAATTTTAAATCCTAAGTTTGTGTTTATTGGGGTATCAATTCCAAAAAAGCGACTAAGAAATCGATAAACATTTCCGTCAATAACCGCTTCTGAAATATCAAAACATATTGATGCTATAGCACTTGCTGTATAATCTCCAATCCCTTTAAGTTTTTTTAATTCTTCAAAAGATTTTGGAAATTCTCCATTGTGTTTATTAACAATAAATTTAGCTGTAAAATGTAAATTTGACGCCCTTGAATAATACCCAAGTCCTTGCCAAAGTTTAAAAATTACTTCTTCCTTCGATTTTGCTAAATGAAATATTGTTGGGAATTTTTTAATAAATTTTATGTAGTATGGCTTCCCTTGTTCTATTCTAGTTTGTTGTAAAATGATTTCAGAAAGCCATATTTTATAAGGATCTTTTGTTCGTCTCCATGGAAAATCTCGAGAATTTAATTTATACCAATTCAATAATAATTTAGAAAACATCATAATTTCAAATATACCTTACTAACTTAAATATAAAAACATGCTAAAGAGATTGTTAATAATTTATATATTTGCTTGCCTTTAAAAAATTAATTAAATCAAAAAACAAAAGGATGACTAAATCGGATATAGTAAACAATATTTCAGACAAGCTTGGAATTGATAAAATAGATGTTCAGTCTACAATTGAAAAATTCATGGAAGAAGTGAAAGATTCTTTAGAGAAAGGAGAAAATGTTTACTTACGTGGTTTTGGAAGTTTTATTATAAAAACACGTGCAGAAAAAACTGGACGTAATATTTCCAAAAACATTGCAGTTAAAATACCTTCACACAATATTCCTGCTTTCAAGCCTGCAAAAGTTTTTCTTCATGGAGTAAAAACAAAGGTTTCTATATCTAACTGAATTAATAATAATTAAAAGCTAGCATGTATGCCCAGCGGTAAAAAAAGAAAAAGACATAAAGTAGCTACTCACAAGCGAAAAAAGCGAAGGAGAGCTAATCGTCATAAAAAAAATTAAGTGCAATAGGTAATGCACTCTAAATATAAAACCCATGTTCATTGAAATGCTTTAGCAAAAGCTAAAGCCCAGGTTAATACCTGAAAATTTATTGTTTAATCAACTATAATATATATTTTATAGTTATAAAATTTATCAGAGTGAAGAAAGAACTGATTATCCGATCGAATTCCTCTGCTGTTGATTTTGCCCTGCTCAAGGATGGAAAATTAATTGAGCTTAATAAAGAAGTTGAAGATAATAAGTTTTCTGTAGGCGATATTTTTATTGCCAAAGTCAGAAAACCTATTCCAGGATTAAATGCTGCTTTTGTAAATGTTGGTCATAAAAAAGATGGCTTTTTGCATTACCACGATTTAGGTCCTAAATTACCTTCTCTATTGAAATTTATAAAACAGATAACAACAGGTAAACATAAAGATTATTTTCTTAAAAAATTTAGATTTGAAAATGAGATTTCCAAAGACGGTAATATTGATGAAATCTTAAAAAGTCAAGATTCTACTTTAGTACAAGTAGTAAAAGAGCCTATTTCTACTAAAGGTCCTCGAATTAGTTCTGAGCTTTCTTTAGCGGGACGATTCATGGTTCTTATGCCTTTTTCTGATCGAGTTTCCATCTCTCAAAAGATTGAGGCAAATGAAGAAAAAAGCCGTTTAAAGCGATTAGTTCAAAGTATCAAGCCTAAAGGTTTTGGAATAATTATTCGTACTGTTGCCCAAGGACAAAAAGTTGCTGAGCTAGATTCAGATTTACAACAACTCCTTAAGCGATGGAAAAATCTTTGTAACAAGTTGCAAAAAATTGACAAATTTCCAACTAAGATTTTAAGTGAAATAAACAGATCTTCCTCGATTCTTAGAGATATTTTTGACGATAGTTTTACTGGAATTCATATTGATGATCCAGAAATATTTAATGAAGTTAAAGACTATGTCCAAAGTATCGCTCCAAAGAAGAAAGATATTGTAAAAGCGTATACACAATCAACTCCAATATTTGAGAAATATGGGATTGAAAGACAAATTAAAACTGCTTTTGGAAAAACAGTATCAATGCAAAAAGGAGCATATTTAGTTATTGAGCATACTGAAGCTTTGCACGTTATAGATGTTAATAGTGGAAATCGCTCTAACAAGTCTAGAGATCAAGAAGATACTGCATTAGAAGTAAATATTATTGCTGCTACTGAAATTGCTCGACAATTACGACTCCGTGATATGGGAGGTATTATTGTAGTAGATTTTATAGATATGACTTCTAATACTAATCGTAAAAAGTTATTTGAGCATTTAAAAGATGAGATGAATCAAGACAGGACGAAGCATAAGATTTTACCGCCTAGTCGATTTGGACTTATTCAAATTACTCGTCAAAGAGTGCGACCAGAAATGAAAATTAAAACGAAAGAAGCAAATCCTAACTCAAACGGAGAGGTAGAAGCTCCAATCGTTTTAATTGATAAAATCAACACAGAACTTAACAAAATAGTTAAGCAAAAGCAATATAAAAGTGAACAAGTTTATTTACATGTTCATCCATTTGTTGCTTCCTATTTGAAAGAAGGGTTTCCATCCATCCAAGTCAAATGGTATTTTGAATATAAAAAATGGGTACGTATTGTACCTCGAGATGCATTTCTCTACTTGAAGTACAGTTTTATGGATAAAAACCAAAAAAAACTTCAAGCGTGATTTAAAACCACTGTAGACATATTGTTTACAGTGGTTTTTTTAATTTAAATTTGTCCTGTGAAATACAAATCATTCTCTATAAAAGAAGCTCAAAATAAATTAGAAAAGTATTGTGCTTACCAAGAAAGGTCTCACAAAGAAGTTGTTGAAAAACTGAAAAAAATTAATATGGCATCTATTGATATTGATCAAATAGTTAGCTCACTAATTCAAAGAAATTATTTAAATGAAAATCGTTTTGCTAAATCCTTTACTAGAGGTAAATTTAAATTAAAAAGCTGGGGTAAAAAAAGAATAAAATTTGAGTTAAAGCATCATAATGTAAGTGAATTTAATATAAAAGATGCCCTTGATCAAATTGATGATGATGAATATATTAAAGTATTAAATTCTTTAAGTGAAAAACTATGGAAGTCGTCAAAAGGAAAAGATTTTTATAAAAGAAAAGCCAGATTTATTTCATCCCTAGAATATCGTGGCTGGGAGAGAAATTTAATTTTTAGTCAATTAGATAAGATTCAAACAAAGAAAAAATAGTTTATTATGAATCTGAGAGTAAAATAAGCTTATTTTTACTCATTTCTATAGTTCCAGATTTAATTTTAAAAATTGTTTTTCCTTGTATTTGCTCAAACTTGCTTTTGAATTCATCAAGAATTTCAAGCTTTCCTACAATTACTACATTTCCTTTTTTAAGACTAGAAACAATTGGAGCGTGGTTGTTCAACATTTGGAAATTTCCACTTATACCCGGAACAGATACAGAATCAACTTCACCGGTAAATAGCGTTGCTTCAGGAGATATTATTTCTAAATACATTATGATTCTTCTGATAACATTCTTTCACCAGCTTCTATGGCATCCTCAATTGATCCTTTAAGGTTAAATGCAGCTTCAGGAAGGTGATCTAACTCTCCATCCATAATCATATTAAAGCCTTTAATAGTTTCTTTAATATCTACTAGCACACCTGGGATACCTGTAAATTGCTCTGCAACATGGAATGGTTGCGATAAGAATCGTTGAACTCTCCTTGCTCGAGAAACTGCTAATTTATCTTCTTCTGAAAGCTCTTCCATTCCAAGAATTGCAATTATATCTTGAAGTTCTTTGTAGCGTTGAAGTAATTCTTTTACTCGTTGTGCACAATTATAATGCTCCTCTCCCAAAATATCAGCAGTAAGAATTCTTGATGTTGAATCTAAAGGATCTACAGCAGGATAAATACCAAGCTCAGAAATCTTTCTCGATAATACGGTTGTTGCATCTAAATGTGCGAAAGTTGTTGCAGGTGCTGGATCTGTAAGGTCATCAGCAGGAACATAAACCGCCTGTACCGAAGTAATTGATCCTTTATTTGTTGAGGTAATCCGTTCTTGCATTGCTCCCATCTCAGTGGCTAATGTAGGTTGATAACCTACTGCCGAAGGCATACGTCCTAAAAGAGCAGAAACTTCAGATCCTGCTTGAGTAAATCTAAAAATATTATCAACAAAAAATAAAACATCTTTACCCTTACCATCACCTGCACCGTCTCTAAAATATTCAGCAATTGTAAGTCCTGATAATGCAACTCTAGCTCTCGCTCCAGGAGGTTCATTCATTTGACCAAAAACAAATGTAGCTTTAGACTCTTTCATTGCAGACTTGTCTACTTTTTTGAGATCCCATCCTCCTTCTTCCATTGATTTCATAAAGTCATCTCCATATTTAATAATTCCTGATTCAAGCATCTCTCTGAGTAAATCGTTTCCTTCTCTTGTCCTTTCTCCAACTCCTGCAAAAACTGAAAGACCTCCATGACCCTTAGCAATATTATTAATTAATTCTTGAATTAAAACTGTTTTACCAACCCCAGCACCACCAAACAATCCAATTTTACCGCCTTTCGCATATGGCTCAATTAAATCAATTACTTTAATACCTGTGAACAATACTTCAGTAGCAGTTGAAAGTTCATCAAAAGCAGGAGCCTCTCTATGAATGGGTAATCCATCATCACCTACTTTGGGCAAATTCCCTAAACCATCAATTGCGTCTCCAATTACATTAAACAATCTTCCATAAACTTCCTCACCAACTGGCATTTGGATTGGATTTCCAGTGGCAATTGCTGTAGTGCCTCTACTTAATCCATCAGTAGAATCCATAGAAACTGTCCTAACTGTATCTTCACCTATGTGAGATTGAACTTCTAGAACTAAAATGCTCCCATCAGAATTTTTTATTTCCAAAGAATCATAGATTTTAGGAAGTATGTTTTCTTTTCCAGAAAACTCAACATCAACTACAGGTCCTATGATTTGTGAAACTTTTCCAGTACTAATTGCCATATTTGATCTTTAAGATATTATTAAACTTGAATAAATTTGATTGCAAATATAGGAATGATTAACAAAAATTATATTCTTATTCTATTAAAATAAAACTAGTTTTTTATATTATTTCAAAATTAATATCCTTTTTGCTTAGCTATGCAACTTAAATGATAATTAGTATCTCCTAAAAGGCGCTGAATAACTCTCGCTCTTTTTAAATAAAACCCAATATTAACATCATCAGTGACTCCAATTCCACCATGCATTTGAATTGCTTCATTTGAGATTAATTTTAAAACCTCACCTAATTTTGCTTTTGCTAAGTGAGCATAATACGAAAGATTCTCATTTTTTTGATCAATTACCTGTAAAGCTTTAATAACAATAGACTTGGACAATTCAATCTCACAAAAAAGTTTAGCTGCTCTATGCTGTAAGCCCTGATAAGAACCTATTTTTGTTCCAAATTGCTGTCTTTCTTTTATATATTCCATTGTTTGACTAAATGCAGCTTGGACACTACCTAACATTTCACATGAGAGTCCAATTGCTCCTATTTCAATTATGGACTTGAGCATTTCTTCACCTTTAACTTTTAGATTAAGTTGGTTTTTAGCAGGAACAGTTACATTTTTAAAAACCACAGAGGAATAACTACCTGCATCCATTAAAATATCTGTTTTAATTTCTACTCCTTCAGATTTAGTATCAACTAAAAAAAGACTTGTAGAATTGTTTAGATTTGCAACAACAATTATTAAATCAGAATTACATGCATCAATTACCATGTTTTTTGCTCCATTTATTATAAAATTATCATCTGATAAAATAGCTGTTGATTCAATTGTATTAGGATCAAAATAGGATCTTTCATCCAGAGCAAAACTCATTAATTTATTTCCATTCATTAATTTAGGTAGCCATTTAGCTTTTATTAATTCATTATCTGATAATCTGATTGCTGTGGCTGACAATAAAATTGAAGAGATTAGTGGAGATTTAGTTAAAGTTTTTCCTGTTTCTTCTAATATCTGTCCAAGCCCTGTATAGCCAAAGTCAAGCCCACCATATTTTTCAGGTATTGTTAGGGCTGTCCATCCCATTTCAATAAAACCTTTCCAAACCTCTGGATCAAAAGATTTATAATTATTGTCTCTAAGTTTTCTAAAGCTCTCCAAAGGAGAGTTTGCTTCTAAAAACTCAGCAGCTGCCTCCTTGAGCATGTTTTGTTCCTCTGTTAAAATTAATGCCATGATATTTAATTTGGTAAGTTAAGTAGGCGCTTAGCTATTATATTTAGTTGAATTTCTGAAGTTCCTCCCTCAATTGTATTTCCTTTTGATCGACAAAATTTTCTTGCTGCATCAGCATCATTTTTATCATTGGGAACCCATAGAAGTGATTCATCACCACCTATTTGAATTAGAAGTTCTTCGCGTTTAACATTTAACTCTGTTCCGTAATACTTAAAAAAAGATGATAGTGCTGCTGCCTTATTTCCAGTTTTATCTTCATCTAGTATTCTTTGAATTGTTAATTCAAAGACACTTTCATCCATTTCAAATTTAGATACTTGTGTTCTTAATAGACTATCTTCTAATTGTCCTGAAGTCATTTTTGTTTTCTCTTTTGCAATTTCACTTATATCTCTCTTAATATCAGTTTGTCCAACTCCACCTATCATTTGTCTTTCATGTGATAATAAATATTTTGCTATAGTCCACCCTTCATTTAAAGTTCCTATTAAATTTGATTTTGGAACCTTTACATTATCAAAAAATGTTTCACAAAAAGGAGACTTCCCACTAATAAGTTTTATAGGTCTTACACTTACTCCTGGAGTTGCCATATCAATTAACAAGAAACTTATCCCACTATGTTTTGCCACATCTGTATTTGTTCTAACTAAGCAAAAAATCCAATCTGCTTTATCTGCATAAGTAGTCCAAACCTTTGAGCCATTTATTAAATAGTGGTCTTCTCGATCTTCAGCTTTCATTTGAAGTCCCGCCAAATCACTTCCCGCATTTGGCTCACTATATCCCTGACACCACCATATTTTACCTTTAACAATTTCGGGTAAATACCTTAATTTTTGTTCCTCAGTTGCAAACTTTAAAAGAGCGGGGCCCAACATTGCGATTCCAAAGCTAAAAAGAGGCTTTCTACAACCTAGTCTGGACATTTCTTGAGTTAAAATATTATTTTCTTCAGGTGTCAAATCTCCTCCCCCGTATTTACCTTCCCAATAAGGAACAATCCATTTTTTTTCTAACATTTTCTCAAACCATATCTTTTGATCTTCACTACTAAATTTTGCATTTCTACCCCCCCAATACATATCACTTGTGCTTTTGACTGGTTGTCTCATGCTTATTGGACAATTCTTCTCTAACCAAGCCCTAGTCTCTGTTCTAAAATTTCCTAAATCTACTTTTGTTGTTGTTTCCATTTTTTTTAAAATAAATAATCAATTTTTCTTTTTTGAATAGCCTGAAGTGCCATTTTACCAAGTAGTTCAACCCCTTTATCAAGCTCTTTAAACCTCGGATCATTTGTGAATCCCTTCTTGTATCTAAAGTATATTTGTTGAACAATTCCAGCGATTTTGAATAATCCAAAAATAAAATAAAATAGTATGTTTTGTACAGATCTGCCGGATTTTTCACCGTATAAATGAACCAATTCCTCTCTTGAAGGCATCCCTTTTAAGTACGTAATGTTCAGCTTGAGTTGTTGTATAATTCCTGGATCTGATTCGTGAATCCAGTATCCTAAGCTAGTTCCTAAATCCATTAATGGATCTCCTAGGGTTGCCATTTCCCAATCTAATACAGCGTTAACACTCACACCTTCGTTAATATCAAACATTAAGTTATCAAATTTAAAATCATTGTGAATTAGACAAGATTCCTTATTATTTGGAATATTCTTAGACAACCATGTCATTATTTTATCTATCTCCTTAAAATCGTTAGTTTTTGCATTGTTATATCTCTTTATCCATCCTTTGACTTGTCTATTTGCATAACCTTCAGGGTTACCAAAATTTTCAAGTTTCAATTTATTAATATTTAAAGAGTGTATTTCAGAAAAAGTATTTACAAAAGAATCGATTAAATCAGGAATTAGTTTGGTTTTTGGTAAATCAGATTGAGATTGTGTCCCTCTAAAGATTGTACCGTTAATTTTCTCCATTATGTAAAACTCATCACCAATAATAGACTTGTCATCACAAAAAATAATTGGATTGGGAATTTTATTAAAGTGTCCTTTTAATGAACTAATGATTTTAAATTCTCGATGCATATCATGTCCAGATTTAATATTTGCTCCATATGGCGGTCGTCTCAAAACCATTCCTTGAGTTCCCATTTTGAGTAAATAGGTAAGATTTGAATACCCAGATGGATACTGCAAAACTTTAAGGGTTGAAGAAACATTTAATTCTCTATGTAAATAATTTTCTAAAGCATTTACATTAAAAGCCTCTTCTTTTCTAATTTCTGTAGCTTGATCTAATTTATACACAACTCTTATCAATTAACTGATTTATTGAAGGCATATTCTTTTAGAATTTGTCTAGCTAATCTGCTTTTATGTACTTCATCTGCACCATCATAAATTCTAGCAGCTCTTTCATGTCTGTAGTAACTAGCTAAAATAGTATCATCAGTAACTCCTTTAGCGCCATGAACTTGAATAGCACAGTCCACAACTTTTTGAAGAACATTTGCGCAATAAAATTTAATTATTGAAATTTCATTTCTAGTTTTATATGCCCCATGCTCATCAATTTTATTTGCAGCATCCTGAACCAATAAACGAGCAGCATTAATTTCAGCTCTACATTCAGATATCCAGTTTTGAATTGTTTGCTTTTCTGCAAGTTTTTTTCCATAGGCAAGTTCGCGAGATAGAGCTCTACGGCACATTAAATCAAAAGATCTTTCACATATTCCTATCCACCTCATACAATGATGAATTCTACCTGGGCCCAATCGTTTTTGAGCAATTGAAAAACCATCTCCATCAGATCCTAAAACATTTGACAAGGGAACTTTGACATCATGAAATTTAATTTCTGAATGACTCTCCCATCCTCCTCCTGAATGTCCCATTATTTGAACATTTCTAACAAACTCTACTCCCTTATTTTTTGTAGGCACAATAATTTGACTAGCTCTTTTATGAGGATTTTCAGAATCAGGATTTGAAATAAGCATTACGATTGCAAAATCAGCACCATCAAATCCAGAAGTAAACCATTTATGACCATTAATTAAATAACTTTCACCCTTTTTTATCGCAATAGTACCCATGTTAACTGGATTGGATCCTGCAAAATCTGGTTCAGTCATTGCAAAACAACTACGAATTTCACCCTTTAATAATGGCTCTAAGTACTTTTTCTTTTGTTCTTTAGTTCCAAATTCAATAAGAATTTCCATATTTCCTGCATCAGGAGCTTGACAATTAAAAACATAGTGTCCATAAGGACTTGCCCCTAATATTTCACTTATCTCACCATGCTGAGAGTTTGTCAAACCAAGACCACCATAAGCCTTTGGGATTTGAGGCAGCCATAAATCTTGTGCCTTTACCTTATCTCTTAGTTCATTTAGCTTTGGAAGCTTTTCATTCCATTTACAATTTAAAATCCATGGCTCCAAAGTATATAATTCATCCTGGACAAACTTGGTTATTTTTAATTTTATCTCTTCGAAATTCATTGTTGTTTATGATTAATTTCCTTTGAAATTTGGTTTTCTTTTTTCAATAAAAGCAGTCACTCCTTCTTTTAAATCATGACTTTTAAAAGCTAACACTTGACGCTCAGCTTCATACGCAATAGTACTATATAAATCATTATTCATTGAGTGAACCAAATCCTGCTTTGTTATTCCAATAGCCAAAGTAGGTCTATTCGCTAATTCTTTTGCCCAATTAATTGCATTCTCTAATATTTGATCATTTTCAACTATTCTATTCGTCAATCCAAGATCAAAGCATTGCTGACCTAAAACTTTCTTACCACTTATTGCTATTTCAAATGCCTTACTGTACCCAACTTGTCTGGAGAGAAGCCAACTTGCTCCTCCATCTGGGCCTAGGCCTATATTGATAAAAGCATATAAAATTGCGCTTTTTTCACTCATAACTCTTAAATCACAAGCTAGAGCAAAAGCAGCGCCGACTCCAGCTGCAGTTCCATTAATTGCTCCAATTATTGGCTTATTTAGATTAAAAAATTGTCGCATCAAAGGTTGGTATTGATTGATTATATAATCTCTTCTTTGTTCTGGAGTTACTTCTCCTCCAAAAACCATCATATCTGCCCCTGCACAAAACCCTTTTCCTGCTCCAGTTAGAACTATCGCCCTTATCGACTTGTCATCTTTTGCTTTATTGAGAGATTCTGAAATTCCATCAACTAAATCCTGATTCACTGCGTTGTACCTCTCTGGTCGATTTAATGTGATTAATGCAACCCCTGCATCAACTTCAAATAATACTGCCTTTCCCATAACCTATTTTTTATAAGCAAGAGCCAAAAACTCAGCAATACAAGCTGGCTTCTCCTTTCCATCAAGTTCTATTATAACCTTAATTTTATATTTAGCTCCGGTCGGATTTTTATTAAACTCCATTAATGAAACCCTTCCTCTATATTTTGATCCTGAAGGAGTTGCATTAGTAAATCTTACTTTATCCAAGCCATAATTAATAACCATTCCAATGTTATTAAGCTCATAACTATCAAACATTATTTTGGAACACATCGATAACATCAAAAAACCATGAGCTATTGGAGTTTTGTAGGGAGATTCTTTTTCACACCTTTCTTTGTCAATATGAATCCATTGATGATCTTGAGTTACATCTGCAAAAGTGTTTATTTGATCCTGACTCATTGTATACCAATTAGTAAGACCTATTTCTTTTCCTAAAGAATTTTCTAATTCATCAACAGAGTTAAATTTTGATTTATAAGCATTATGATTTATTTTATCCATAACATTTTTTTTAAATTAGCATATGACCTCCATCAGCAGTATAAATTCCTCCAGTAGTATAGCTTCCTGCTGATGAAGCTAAATAAACTGCTAAGCCGCTCATTTCAATTGGTTCAGCAACTCTACCGGCAGGAAGTTGATTTTTAACCTGTGCTAATAATGCTTCATTTTTCCACAAAGCAGAACTAAATTTTGTTTTTATAAAACCGGGGCAAATTGCATTTGAACGAATTCCATGTTTTCCCCATTCCTTTGCTTGTACTTGAGTTAACATTATTAAAGCTGCTTTTGTGATACTGTAAATACCAAGACCAAGACTAGGTTTCAAACCTTCAACACTTGAAATATTGATAATCGATCCATTTTTTTCTGCTTTAAGATATGGAAAACACAAATTACTTAAATCAAATGCAGCTTTAAGATTGACATTCATCATCTTCTCATAAACTTCACTACTCATATTTTCTAATGAGTCATAAACAGGGTTTATAGCTGCATTGTTAACTAGTATATCTATTTTTCCAAAAGATTCAATCGTTTTTTTAATTAAATCTTTTCTTTGATTATCATCTCCAACGTGACAAGAATGAGCTACAGCATTCAAACCATCTTTTTTAAGTTGATTTACTTGTACATCTAATGCTTGTTGATTTCTACTACTTAGGACTATATTTGCACCATGTTCTGCCAAGCCACGGGCAATTGCAAGACCAATTCCTTTGCTAGAACCAGTTATTATGGCGACTTTTCCATCTAATTCGAAGAGTTTTTTTGTGCTCATATTATATTATTTGATTACATGGGCATTGCTCCTCCATTAGCATGAAGAGTAATTCCACTAATAAAACTGGCTTCCTTTGATGCTAAAAACAAATAGGAGTACCCCATGTCTTCAGGTGTACCAATTCGTCCGACTGGAATTTGTGCTACTCCAGCTTTAATAATCTCCTCTGGCATGGAATCAGACATTAGAGATTTGATAAACCCAGGAGCAACAGCATTTACGGTAACTCCAAATCTACCAACTTCTTTACATAAGGCTCTGGTAAAGCCTGAAACTCCTGCTTTAGTTGCAGCATAATTAGCCTGCCCAAAAGCTCCTTGAAAACCATTAATCGATGATGCCGAAATAATTCTTCCATAACCTGCTTCTCTCATGTGTGGCAGAACGGCTTGGGTTGTAATAAAAAGAGCATTAAGATTGATATTAATAACTGTATTCCACTCTTCAGAGGACATCTTTAAAAATGATCTATCTCTAATAACTCCAGCATTATTAATTAGAATATCTATTTTTCCATATTTAGAGATTATTTTTGTTACAGCATCACCGACACTATCTTTATTTGTAATATCTACTTTTTGAAAAAATATTGATCCTCCATTTGAGGAGATTCGACTTGCAGTTTCTTCACCAGAATCAAGAACATCCCACAAAGCAACAGTTGCTCCAGCTTTACAAAAAATTTCACAAACTCCCTCTCCAATTCCTCTCGCTCCCCCCGTTATGATAGCAATTTGATTTTTTAAATTAAACATTTTTTTAAATTAAGGTTAGATTTTATTTTTAATAATGGATTTATAAGATTAAACACATAAGAAATTTAGTTTTTTTTTATTAAAAAATTATTATTCATTAAAATAATTTTATTCACCACAAACACAAAAGCTCCTATGACAAAAAAGAAAGAGCAACTGCTGTTGCTCTTTCTTTAAAACTCTATAATGTATCAAACAACTTATATTGTAATAAATAAGTTATTGGTAATTTAGAAATTAAATCCTGCCTTTAAAATTACTGTTCTTTCAATTATTGGCATACTTGGAAAAGCTCTGTATTTTTGATCAAACAAATTTGTTGCAGCAAGGTCAAGTTGAATTTTTCCAAACTTTCTTCCTATGCTAAAATCAACAAGATTCTTTTCGTCAGTGATACCATCAAATATTCCTTGATTTGACCTAAAAGAATCATCATGTTGGAATGAAAGACTTGCTCTAAATCCGTTATCTCCAACAAGTCTAGCTCCTAGTCTGTATTTCCATAAAGGAGCATTTAGCATAGATTCAAAAGCCAGTCCATTATCTCCATAATCACCTGGAGTCCAAACATTTTGACTTAACCAAGATGCATTACCCCATAAAGTTAAATTTTTTGTTGCATAAAAATCAACCGAAAGATCAGCTCCGTAATGAGTTCTTTCTGAATCGAAAAAGTCACGGTATCCAGCAGAGATGTGAGTTACACCATCATTTTGTGGAACACGATCAGATTCAACAGCACCTAAAGCTGGAAATAAGTATGTACCATCCGCTTGAGTAACTGCTCCCCCAAGAGCAGCTAATCCATCAGCCCCTTGAGTATAAGCTCCGCCAGCAAAAGCAGCAAGCCCTCCAACAACAGTTGCAACCTGTCCCGGTAATTCACCAGCAACACCAGCTGCAAGATTGGCATCTAGTGCAGGACCGATACTTTGGGCATATGTTCCATCAATTGAAGTTTGAAGTGGAGGAAGAGCATCAGCCCCTAAACCAAATTGTTGCATCTCCGCAGCAGAAAGACCATTTGTAGAGATTCCTTCCAAAGTATATCCAAATCCAGCTAATCCGTCTGCAATTTGTTGATATGTTGCATTGACTCCTTGTTCAACAGCAGCAAGAGTTTGTTGTTCAATAGCTGCCGTTACTCCTGCAGTTACAAGAGGAGTTAGTGCAGCTGTAACTGGAGCAGTAACTCCAGCAGCAACATCAGCTGCAACAGCAGCTCCATATGCTGCAGAATCAAATCCAGTTAATCTAAATGTTGGTCCAACAGCAGTAAATCTTGTAAATCCTTTCTGAGTATAACTGTAGACATCAAGCCCTACAGCCCATCTATCTTCTATTAGTCCCTTATATCCAAATTCCCAAGTAGTAGTTGTTCCAATTTGTGCAGCAGCAGCAGTTGTACCAGCTGCCATTGCAGTATTGTCTAAAGCATTATATCCACTAAACACTCCATTAACTCCAGCTGGACCTCCAGAAGCATTATACCCTGATAAAAACCCTTCAAGAATAGGGGCAAACGGTGCTAAAGCAGAACCATCATATCCTAAAGCAGCATTTGGAACAGATAACGCTCCTACGGCACCTGCTGCAGATAAACTACCAACTGCTCCAGTTGTAACTGCGTTAGGCAATCCAGGAGTTGATATAGGTAAAGATAGTCCTAACCCTGCAAGTTCCATTTGTTGTTGATCTGCAGGAGCAAAGCTTTGAGGAGTGATTGATCCCGATAACCAAACATCAAGAACTCCTGGTACCACGGTATTAACCGGGAAGTCAATGTATGCATTTAATGCTGCTGGAGCAAAAGTTGCTATACTATAGGAAACTCTAAATGTATTTCTTGGATTAGCCTCATAAACCATCGCTACCCTTGGAGCAAATTTTCCTTCATCAATAAAATTTATTTTATCATATCTACCAGTATAAGTTAAAGATAGTTGATCTGTAAGAGATGATTTACCTTGAAGGTATACTCCAAAAATCTCATAATCATCATCTTGCTCATTTCTTCCATAAAGCGTATTTCCTGAATCAGAACCATTATTACGATAATCAAATCCAGCGGTAAAATCTGAATTCAAAGAAGGCATTTCAAAATTATATTGGACTTGGGTTTCTAAAGCAGTTCTTTTTGCAATTTGACGAAAACCAGAATTATATAAAAAGGTTGGATTTTTTTCATCACCTCCGTCATTCGAACTATAGTATGCGTTCATAAACCATCTCCCTGTATTTATACGAGCTTGAGCCCAATAATCATTTCCCTGTGTTTGTCCATACCCTTGAGTATTAAAAAATAATCCTCTTCCATTTGCTAAACCTGCAGCAATATGACCAGTAGTATTGGAGTTAGGTCGAAATTCCATGTGAATATTTGCTGAATAATTTTCGTAATCGTTCATAAGTGGATTTCCGTCTCCGTCAGGATCTAAGTCTGATTCAGTCAATAAAACTGTTCCAGGTTGACTGGCATCTACTGCACCGTTAGATCCGATAGCAGGCTGAGAAACAGTTTTAAATAACTTACCTATTTCTTCACTGTCAACAACTGGATCTAATTTAAATTCATCACCTTGTGCAAATCTTGCATTTATTTTCCATCCGAAAGTTCCACTTGAATTTGATTGTGCATGCCTTACAGCCCCTCCCATTCTTGCTTGAGTTCCAGCAAATACCTCTGCTGAAGTACCAGGATGATCAATTGCACTTTTTGAAATAAAGTGAACAATTCCTGAAGTTACATTCGGACCATAAAGAGCTCCAGCAGGACCTCTTACTACCTCAATTTGTTGAATATCAAGATTTGAAAGTCCTGTTTGATAAGATTGAAATAACCCAGCTGATGGAGTTACTAAAAATCTATAATCTAACATTGCAAATGTACTTGTACCAAAAACACCAGATCCAGCACGCATTTCTATATTAAGAGAATTTGCTGATTGCTGTTGAATCTGAACTCCAGGAACATTTACAAGCTGAGAAACTGGATCCTGTACATAAGGAGAGTTTTCTATGTCTGCAGAACTAATAATTGTAACCGATGCAGGTGAATCCTGAACACTTTCGGGTCTTCTTGATGCTGAGACAACAATTTCATCTAATCTTGTTCCCGAAGCTAAAGTTACATTAACTGGTTGATCTGCACTTGAAATTTCAATAACTTGTGTGCCAAATCCTACTGAGCTAACCGATATATTAAATGGTAAAGCTTGATTGGTTGTAATTGAATAGTTTCCATCAAAGTCTGAAACTACTCCTTGAGAAGTTCCTTCAATTACTATGTTAACACCAGGAACAGGGTCATTATTTTCATCCACTACTGTTCCACTAATTGTATTTTGAGCAATTGCAAAAGGAGCAATTAATGAAAAAGTAAAGGCTAATAAAGTCTTAATTAAGGTTGTTTTCATGATTAATTATTATAAAGTTTGTTATTTAATTACTATAAAAATTAAGTATTTTATATTATCATTTGGTTTTAAAATGGACACGATGTAGCATGGCCATTCGGTGAATATAATATATTTTAACGTTCCAATGAAATTTTAACTGTTTTTTTAAAAAGAAATAGGATCTGTAAAATTATTTATTTGATTGATTTACAATAACTTAACATTTATTGTCTCTCATCATTAACCAAAAGAAAAAAGATTGCTCTATCAAAATTTAAACCCATTATTTTTAATGACTATTCCCATATAATTGATCCAGGGCTTTCATGCCACTTCATATAGTTAACGCTATATTTTTTATCAATCATAGGTCGCTTCACTTTCAGTGTTGGGGTAACTAGTCCATTTTCTGTTGTCCATGCCTCATTAACTAAAACAATGGTTGATATTTTTTTATATGGTTCAAGTTTGGAATTTATATTAATTAACTCTTCACTGAATTTTTTCTTAAATATTTCTTTATCCATATTAAGTCCAATTTCTGATAAAAATACTAACAATATTGGCTGTGGATTCCCCAATCCAACAATACATATTTGTTCAAATTCATTGTATTTGCCAAAATAGTACTCCAATGTTAATGGCTCAATAAATTTGCCTTTTGATGTTTTAAAATTATCCTTGACTCTACCTGTTATGTATAAAAAACCATCTTTATCAATATAACCCTGATCTCCTGTATATAGCCATCCGTCTACGAGAGTCGATTTGGTAGCTTTAGGATCCTTATAATAACCCTCCATTAAAAAAGTGCCTTTCATCATAATTTCATCATTCTTAGAATCAATCTTTATTGAAACTCCCTCTTGAGGAATCCCAACTGAACCAGGTCTATCCCAAATGTTATCTCCTAGTTGATTGCTTATTGCACAGTTTTCGGTCATTCCGTAGCCATTAACAATATTGATTTCCAGCTTTCTAAACCATTCTCTTTGATCTGTAAGCATAGGGGCAGCTCCTGAAACTTTTGCCCTTGCTTTACTTAATCCAAGTTTTTTTGTTAGAGCTTTTTTTAATAAAGAATTAACAATTGGAATACTTAAAAAAAAGTCTAATTTTTTTTGGGAAAATTTACTTAAAATTCCCATTTGAAACTTGGTCCATATTCTTGGAACTGCAAAAAATACTGTAGGTTGAACGGAAGCCAAATTTGCTCCAAATGTATCTAATGTCTCAACAAATGATATTGTTCCTCCAAACCTAAATGCAGTGAACTCTACAACTATTCTCTCTGCTATATGATTCATTGGTAAATATGAAAAAAAATGATTATTGCCATCATAATCAATTTTTAATGGGTTTGTATTTAAAGAAATTAACTCGGTTGCTTCATTTGCCCTATATGATAAAACAACTCCCTTAGGGTTACCCGTTGTCCCTGATGTAAATATTATTGTCCATGTATCTTTAAGCTTGGGTACATGTGGATTAGTTAATGGTTCAAATTTATTAATGAAATCAAACCACGAGTGTCCTCTGTCTATATTTGAGTGTCCTTTATAGGTGGGAAATCCAATGATTGGAATTTGTTTGGGTATATAAGATTTAATCTCATTCCAATGTTCAATTTTTCCAACAAATAAAGCATCAACATCTCCAAATTCTAATAGATTTTCTAACTCCTTTCCAGTTAATGTTGCAAAAAAAGGAACAGAAATATAACCAGCCATCATAATTGCTAAATCAGCGATAACCCACTCTCTACAATTTTTGGAGATCAAACCAATATGAGAATTTGGTTTCAATCCAAGAGTCTTTAGCCCGCTAGCTAACTTTCTTGCCATCTGACCAGTTTCCCCCCAAGTATACTCTTCCCATTTGTCGCCAAAGGGTTGTCTTAAGAAGGGCTTATTTTTATGTTTATTTTCAAACTCATAAAATTTAAAATCAAATTCACTTTGTGTACTCATTTTATCACTAGTTATGTTATCAATAAAATAAATATAAATTATTATTTTGATTTTAAACCAAAGTTTTTAAAGAGTATAATTTTTAAACTCTGATATTTTATTAATATAGTGTATACAATATTTTATTAATATATTAGTATTAATTATACAAAAAATTCAAAATTATAAAGACAAAAACAAAGATTGTACTTAATTCAATAAAGCTCTTTAACAAAAAAGGCATATTTAATGTAATGAATCATGAAATAGCCAAATATTCTGGGATTAGCCTTAGCAACTTTAATTATCATTTTCCAACAAAAAGGAAGCTTGTTTTATCCATTTTTAGCTATATGAAAGTGAATTTAAGTGGACGGATTAATCAAAACATAAATCTTAAAAGGGAATCATCTCCTTTAAACCTTGTTAAAATTTATATAGAATTTGAAAACGAGTTTAAATTTTTTTACCTAGACACCTACAATGTCATTAGTCATTACGATTTTTTTGGTAAAGAGCTATTAATTCAAGTTGATGAAGCTATTTTATTAATTAAAAATCTTATTTACGTTGATGTAGGAAAGGGATTTATAAAACATGGGCCAGGAATAACTGAAAGAACATATGATGATCTATCAAATCAAATATGGTTAAATTGTCATTTTTGGTTTGCGCAATCTTATATTAGAAATACAAATGATAATATATTAATAAAATGTATAAATGCATGCTTCAATCTTTTGAAACCATATCTGACCGAAGAAGGGCATAATAAGTACATCCATTTTATTAATGGTTTAAAATAATTTATGAAAAATGCAATATATATTGGAATTAGGACACTAATGCAAATAGGATTTTACTTTTATTTTAAAAAAATTACAGTTTATGGTAAAAAAAATATTCCAAAAAATGGGGGCGTAATACTTTCACCAAATCATCAAAATGGAGTAATTGACCCATTTATCGTGGGAGTAGACTATGGGGGGATTATAACTTCATTAACTCGAGCAGATGTTTTTGGAGGTATTATGCATTGGATATTCACTCAAATGAACATGATACCAGTCTACAGGATAAGAGACGGATACTCTAATTTAAAAAATAATGATTTGATTTTTCAAAAGTGTAACTCAATTTTGGGAAAAGGTAATCCTGTTCAGGTTTTCTCAGAAGGAAAACAACATGAAAATTATTATTTAATTCCAATTTCAAAAGGAAGCAGTAGAATGGCGATTTCTGCTCAAAAAAATTATCCCGATCAAAATATATATATTTTACCAATAGGAATTAATTATAGTAATCGAAGAAATCCACTTTCATTCATTCATCTGGTTTACGGTAAACCAATTTTTGTTAAAGATTATATTAAAAAGGATATCCCAGAAGTAAATCAAATAAATAATCTTAGGAGTATTTTAACTAAAAGAATGAGGGAATGCCTTTGGATTCCTGAAAAAAACAAAAATTACACAAAACAATATTCTCTAATTAATACTTTAAAGGGAAATGAATCCTTTGAACAGATAAAAAAAATGATAAAAGAAATTGATGATTATAAAAAACCAAGGTCATTAAAATTATATGAAATAGCAATAGGAGGAATAGGTTATATATTAAATGCACCCGTATTAATTGCAACAAAATTTTGTCTTTCAAGATTTAATGACATTGTATATTATAGTACAGTCAAATTTTATTGTGCATTACTTTTACTTCCACTGTGGTGGATTTCAATACTATTATTAGGATACTATATAGGTTTCATTAATTCAGTGCCTGCATTATTTATATCTATTATTAGTTTATATATAAGACAAAACAATCAAAATATAATATTTAATAATTAAATTTTATAATAAACAATATATATGTTATTAAAATCTATTAAAAAGTAAATTTATTATATTAATATAAGTTTTTATTATCTAAATAGATTTTATAATAGTAAATATCTATATAATTATTTTTTCTAAGTATTTTGTAATTTTACATGATGATTGATGTAATAATTATTGGCGCTGGACCTATTGGTATGGCCTGCGCTATTTCAGCAAAAGAAAATGGACTTAACTACTTAGTAATTGAAAAAGGAACGTTGGTTAATTCGTTATTTAATTATCCCTTAAATATGAGCTTCTTTTCCACGTCTGATAGGCTTGAGATTGGTAATATTCCATTTATTTCGCAGCAACCAAAGCCTACAAGAGCTGAAGCATTAGAGTATTACAGAAGAGTCGCATCAAGTAAAAAACTTAAAATAAAATTATACGAAGAAATAATAAGTGTCTCAAAACTTAAAAAGGGATTTAAATTAAAAACAATTAAAAGTGACTACTCAACAAAAACTATTATAATTGCTACAGGATTCTATGATTTTCCATACTTACTAAATATACCTGGAGAAAAATTATCAAAAGTTAAACACTACTATTCAGAGCCCCATCCATATTTTGGAATGGATTTAGCGATTGTTGGTTCAGCAAACTCAGCGGTAGATGCTGCATTAGAAACTTACAGAAAAGGAGCTAAGAGTGTTACAATGATTATTCGAGAAAAAGAGATTGGAGACAATGTAAAGTATTGGGCGCGTCCAGATATAATAAATAGGATTAAAGAGGGCAGTATTGTTGCGTATTTTGAATCAAATCTAAAGAAAATTAATACTGATTCAATACTAATTAAATCATCAAATAAAGAGTTCTCAATCAAAAATGATTTTGTTCTTGCAATGACTGGATATCAGCCAAACTTCACACTACTTGAAAGTCTCGGTGTCAAATTCCAAAATGACATCTATAAAACCCCAGTCTACAATTTACTAAACATGGAATCAAATATTAAAGGAGTTTATCTTGCTGGTGTAGTCTGTGGTGGTCTAAAAACAAATAAATGGTTTATTGAGAATTCCAGAGAACATGCACCTAAAATTATTAATAACATAGTTAGTGAATTAGACAAATTTTCTCAAGGCTAAAATACTCCCAAGATGGATTCCGTCATGAAAAATTGTGAATGTAAAAGCTGTTTCAAAAGTATCTATTGTCTGATTAGTTGATGTAGTAAAAGAAGAAAAATTATCAAAGATTGAGTTTTCTATGTCTTTGTCAAGTAAATCAATAGTTGAAAAAAGAAGAGCTTTGATTACTTCTAGATCTTCTTGAGAGGCAGGTTTTTTGGGAAAAGTTCCCTTATCATAATTTTTCACCCATTTTTGATCAATATGAATTTTATTTCCAGACAACATATACATAAGCCTTTGTTGAACAACAATACAATGGGCTACATTCCAGAAAATTGAGTTGTTAAAACCTTCTGGAACTTTATTAAGTTGGCTTAAGGAATAATGACTAAGGATTTTATAAAATAGTTTTCTGTTATGCTTTAAAATTGATCTTTTTGAATCCATAATTTAATATTGTAATTAAATTTATAATTTTAATTAATTCAAC
>Ga0208130_1000086_pt1 | contig 47659 bp, 60 predicted proteins | sample ETNtaG_31_FD_185771 | JGI IMG/M metagenome (GOLD analysis project Ga0208130, IMG submission 185771) | Marine microbial and viral communities from oxygen minimum zone, Eastern Pacific Ocean - ETNP201310SV78 (SPAdes) (version 2) | ecosystem: Environmental > Aquatic > Marine > Oceanic ... | reverse complement strand
TAGGTCTATTCTTATATGAATATGCAAGAAATAATTTTGACTGTGATGGTTATGATTTATTATCTGAAAGAAATAAAGAATGGATAAGAAATGAAGTAGTTAATAAAATGGATGAACTACTTAATTTGAATTAAAATAAATGTTTAACTTAAAAATAGAAATATGACTGAATTAATTATAAAAATTGGTGGTTCACTAATAGTGGTACCATTATGGTTAGTTGGAATGTTTGAATGGTCTCAAACTTTTTAACAAAAATACGTTACAAATAAAATAAATTTGTGATAATATAATAAATAGGTGTTGAAGTGTGTTTTTTCCTTAAACGAACAGACAAATGAGTAAATGGTTAATGTGAGTTCGATTCTCACCTACTCAACTAAAATAAATAAAATGAGTAAAAGTAAAGAATTAAGACTATTAGTTGACAAAACCAAAAAGGAATTAGTCAAAGAAATAGACAGAATTGTTGAATGGAATTTAGATGAATCTGAATTAGTACAAGAATTATATAGAATGAGTAAAACCGCTAGTGGTAAAAAAGTAATTTTTAATGAATTATTTAATGATGCTTCAAATTATTTAAAAAAGACTATTATGGAAGAATTATTCCATGAATATACTATAAATGAAAGTAAAAATACAAGAGAATATTTAAAATAAATAAAAATGAGTGATAAAGGATACAACGGGTGGACAAATTATGCCACTTGGAGAGTAAATTTAGAAATAATTGACCAATATAATTGGGTAGAAGAGCCATTTGTTAATGAATTAACTGTTGGTTATTTAGAAGAATTAGTTGAACAAGCTGTATTTGGAGAAGGTAATGAAAGAAAAGAAGATTTATTAAAAGATTCTTATGCAAATGCCTTTTTAAGTGAAGTTAATTATTATGAAATATTAGAAAATATTAAAGAAGAAGTCTCTAATGAAAATGAGGCAAGAGAATTTTTAAATAAATAAAATAAATAAATTATGGCAAATATGAGTTATTGCAGATATGAAAATACTGCACGAGATTTAAGTGATGTAGTAAACGCTTTGCATGATAGTGATTGTGGTGAAGCATTAAGTACTTATGAAGTAAGAGGATTAAATGAAATCCTTGATTTAGCCAATGAAATAGTTGGAATGGAAGATAAAATAATTAATATAATTGAAAACAATGAGTAAATTAATTTGGAAATTATATAATGAAAATATGATAAGCGACGAAGTTGCTCATATTTTATTAGATGAATTATACGGAAAAGAACCAAAAAAAAGATATTAAAATGAGTAATGCATATAATATAGGACAAATAATGGGATTAGCTAAATGTGTAAAAACTAACATTGAAGTTCAAGACAATTTCAAATGGAAAGATGAATCTCTTAAATATTTAGATGAAATATATAAAATAGCAGATAATTTAGAATTATGACAGTAAAAAGAAATAAAATAAATGAATATATCATTAGAGAATTTCTAAATGATAAAATAACTGGCTATAGTGCAGAGCATAATGGCGAATGGTATTTCTCACTTGAAAATAGTGATTTTTATGGTGGTAAAATATTAAGATATAGAAACAATATGGGTCATACAATTAAAATTTTAGACCAGAATAATGTAACAGAAGCTGCAAATGCAATTCAAGAAACATTAGTAAATTTACCTGATATAATAAAACAAGAAAAAGCAATTAACGAATATTGTGTAAATAATCCTTGGACATATTCAGGAACTTAAAATAAATAAAATGAATATAAATAAAATAATAGAAAACGAACATAAAATAGTAAATAAAAAAGACTTATACGGTTTAGCAAGAAAAAGAGCTAAATTTAAAATAATGAAAGTTTCTAGTGCTCAAATTGAAGCATTTGAAAGAGATTATTGGATAAGATATAATAGGGCGTGAAATTGGTTAGTGCTGACAAAGTTCGAAAGTACACTATCAGCAAACGGAGGTTCGACTCCTCCCACGTCCACTAAAAAGGACCAATAAACCGGTGTACCTGTGCACGGGTGAATAAAACCTCCGGTGAGGTCCTTAATATATAGGGGAAAAGTGAAGTAATGTTTGCGAATCAGAATACGACTGCAAGCCAGACATTGAAGCGATAACAGTGATATTGGAGATAACAAATTAAGGTAACTCCCATCGGATGGAAAACCGTGGCTGTTAATCCCCTAACTTTTAGCGAGGTAGAGCAGTGGCCAGCTCGCAGGGCTCATAACCCTGAGGTCGGAGGTTCGAATCCTCCCCTCGCAACTAAATAAATCAAAATATGAGTGTATTAGAATATCTAATAGTAAAACATAAAGGTAAAACAATAAAGTATATGATAAATACACAAGTTGCTCCTCATGTACAGGATGCGGCAGTAGAGAATATACTTAAATACTATCCACCTGATGTTGAACTCGATTTTGAAGTAATATGTTAAAACAATGAAAGAAGCAATATTAACTCTATTGTTCATAGTAATACTTATGACAATAATATATACAATTTTTTATGGCAGGAAATAAATTTAACCCAATAGAATATGATAGACTACAACCTAAAGAGTATGAATTAAAATACACAGGTTTATATGGTGACAAAACGACACTAACAGGAAATGCGCGACAAATTGTCATGCATATTTTAAATCATCAATTATAAAAATACGTTACAAATGGATGAACAAAGTGATAATATAACAAAAGAAATAGAAGAATTATTTAGAGAATTAGAAAATGAATTACCAAGAGAAAGTGCTAAAGCACTATAATATAGAATTAACAGAAGACTCGTGGCATAATGGCTGTAGTTTATCTGTATATAAAAATCTTACTTCAGATGGCTATGACATTTGGATGATAAATCATGATGGTGGCTTAGACCATAACCATGAAATTGATTGGGAACATGACGTTTATATGTATAATGATACTATTGCAGAAGTTTTATTTAAACAAATGCAAGAGAGACCATATGAAACGTGGTATATCGACTCAATAGATGAAATATTTCAAAATTACCATTGGGCAGATAAATGGAAAGAAATAGAAGCAGATATTGAAGATGAAGATGACGAAACATTTGAAGATAATGAGCCAGATGTTGTAGAAGATATGTCTGGAGTAGAACTTTTATTAAAATTAGCAGATGAAAGAAGCAAAAATTAAAGCATTAAAACAATTAATGGATATTAAAGAATATGACTCTTTAAGGGGTCGAGCTTTAGCTCATGTTTCCTCTAAACAACATAGTCTTTATCAAGATTGGATAAAATGGAAAGATAAATCCCCAACATTTGGATTACAACAAGAGCAAATAGATCAAGTAATTAAAGGATGCGAACGCGAACAAGAAATGTTAGACTATATGTATAATTTAATATTAGTAGATAAATATGACGAATGATCAATTAGAATTGCTATCGGATATGATAGCAGATAAAGTCTTTACAAGAGTTAAAGAATATATTGAAAATACTAAAAATGGGTTTTTAACTGCATTTGAACCAATGGGTCCCCAAGAATTTTTTGATAAAGAAGTGGATGCATTCGGGAATATTAGATATACACCACCAAGGAAACCATCTAAAAAAGAAATATTAGCAGGCCAATTACACGAACTCAAAATTAAATGGGCTGAATTATTAAAAGAAGAAAAATACGAATTATTATCAGAATTAAAAGAAATATATGACAAAATTAAAAAAGACTACGACAACCTTTAATGTAATGCTAGCGCATCCTTACGGTAAAAAAGAATTTGATAGAGATTCTTTTATACAACCAAAACTTGATGGGGTTAGATGCTATATTACAAAAGACGGTGCATTTAGCCGTAACCATAAAGAATTTAAAACTGTAAAGCATATTAGAGATGCATTTAAACCTTTATTTGAAAAACTACCTGATCTTATAGTAGATGGGGAATTATATAATCATCAATTTAAAAACAATTTTAATAAAATTATATCTTTAGTAAGAAAACAAAAACCAACTAATAAAGAGCTTGATGAGGCAACTCGCTATATTCAGTTTCATTGGTATGATTACGTTCTTACTAGATTTGAAGATGATGTGGCGGTATTTAGACATAGAAATGATATGATTAAACGCAGTATAGAAGATTTAAGTTCAAGACATATTGTTCAAGTACCTACTTACGAAGTGTCTATAATAGAAACAGCTAAGTTATGGCATGAAGATTTCCTTAAGCAAGGATATGAAGGTAGTATAATAAGATTAAACAAACCATATGAACAAAAAAGAAGTTACAATTTACAAAAATTTAAAGATTTCCAAGACGCAGAGGCGACGATCACGGGCTGGGTGGAAGGTCAGGGCAAAAGAACTGGCACAATCGGAAAATTTCTGGCGAGAGACGCTCACGGTATAGAATTCGGGATGCCAGTAATGGATGATTACGCCATAATGGCTGCAATGTATGATATTGCAGAATGGTACATTGGCAAAAAAGCCACATTTACTTATTTTCAACGAACTCCATCCGGCTCCTATCGTCACCCATTATTTAAATGTGTTAGAAATTATGAATAAAAAAACAATACATAAATATTTGATAACCAAGTATATGGGTGGTGGAGCAAATATTCCACGCGCACAAAATATTAAATATGAATTAGAAGACGGGTATGAATTTGGATATACTAAAGTTTTCGGTAAACAAGGATTAACTATAAAAAAGAAAAATGGAAAAAACTCTTAGAGAAATAGGTGATGCACCTGTAAAAAGAATTAAGTTTAAATCTTATACAATTAGTAATATTCCTAAAAGCTTTGATAAAGAAAAGCATTTATGGTTTAATAAAAACGGTTTAACTTGGATAGAAAAAATTGATAACCCCTTTTGGGAAAACTTTTAAATATGACACAATATAAATTATATAAACACTTAATATCAAATAATGTATTTGGTATTACAGATAAAATAAAAGAACTAAGAAAAAATCCTAGATATGCTAATAAAAATAGGAAAACTAAGAATTGATTTTGAAAGTAGAGCTTCTAAGCATAGAAAATATTTAATAGATCAAATAATGTTACATAGATCTGAAATAATAGATATAGTATTATTAGGAGAAGCTAGAAATAGAATTCCTATACATTTATTAAAGACAAAAGCAAAGCTTATAAAAAAATATAGTAGAAGATTAAAATTATTAAATACATGAAGAATTTTAATAGAAAAATATATAAACTTAATATGCTTGAACTTGAGAAAATTTCTAAAGAAACTAATATACCTAAAGTTTATTTTAAAAATGCTAGTAAAATAGCAAATTCTTTTTCAAAAGAATATTCTGCAATTGGCATTATGAATATAAATGATCTTAACCAAGAAGCTTATTATGCATTAATAAGATCTTGGCGTAAAATTAATTGGGATTATATTAAAACTTTAGAGTCTCAAGAAGATAAAGATAAAGCTATAAGTAAATTCTTAGCTATAAGCGTCAAAGGCTTATTAAGTGATCAAATCAAAATGAATATTGATGGATCTGGTAAACCAATTAAAGGTATATGGAATAACGAAGATAAAAAAAGATACTCTGCAGGTTTTGGATTTATATCAGTATTATTCCCTCAATGGTTTGATTCCGATGTACTTAGTATCTTAGAAGATGAAGTATACGATTATGATTATGAAAAGTTAGGGGAATATTTAGAGGGCTGGTTGAAAAAATATATGCCTAATCATTATGTCATGTTCCAAATGTTCTATGGATTAGATGACATTTATTCTAAACCTAAAAAAATGCGCGATATAGCACACTTTTTTGGACTTAGAGTAGAAACTGTAAGAAAACAAAAACAAAGGCTTCTATATAAGCTTAAAATGAACGAGGACGCGCTTAATGAATTAGCTTTCTTTGTTGCTACTAATAATATTAAATCTCAGTCTAATGTTTTAAATTATGCAGCAACAAATTTGAAAATTTATCAAGATTAAGGTCCCTTTTAACAAAAATTGCACTATAATATTATGTATAACTTTAAAACAAAATATAAAAGTTGTCTATCGACAACAGATGAATTACAATATGTAAAACAATGTGATTCTTCTCCAAACCCATTTAAAGAGAATGCACCACGTGAGAAAAAAGCTAATTACAATATAAGTGATAAGTTAGCTATAGGTGGTGGTAAATGTTTACCAATAAACCAAGAACAACTAACAGGTAAAGGTGTAGACAAAACAAAAAAAATATATAAGGAAAATGAGATTAATTGTAAAGATGCTTATACATTATTTGGCAAAGTAAACAATTGGTCTAATAGAAGAGTTTTTAAAAAGAATGGAATAATTTATGATTTAATAAATTAGATATGAAAGATAAAATTACTTTTACAGAAGGAAATGGTCTTAAGATTTTTTATAAAAACGGAATATATTATAAATACCAAATAACAAACCAACATGAATATACGAGAGAAACTAAGTAAAATCCAAGAAGAATTTAAAGCTAAAAAATCCCGCTTTAATTCATTTGGTAAATATAACTTCCGCTCGGCAGAAGATATATTAGAAGCTCTTAAACCAATGAATACCAAATATAAGGTGCATTTTACGGTTAAAGAAAACCTAACTTTAGGAAATGATTTTCCTATAATTCATTCTACAGCTACAATTGTAGATAATGAATCAGGTGATGAAATAATTGCAACTGCAATAGTTGGAGTAGATCTAAATGCTAAAGGTCAGCAAATGCCTCAAAGATTTGGGTCAGCTTCATCTTATGGTAAAAAATATGCATTAGGTAATTTATTATTGATAGATGATACAGCTGATGCAGATGCAACAAACACGCATGGAAAAACTAATATAGTAAGCTCTAATGATTTCAAGAAAACTGAAAAACCAGTAATAAACAAAGATAATCTTGAGCAAGCTAAAAAGTTTTTATCTAATGGCGGGTTAATGAAAACGCTAGAAGATAAATATACAATAACTTCAGAAGCAAGAGAAGAATTAATTAATGGATAAAAATCCCATATTAGAAAAATTAAAGGATGATGAACATTATTATGGGGAATTTGGTAAACAATTTCTTTCTAATAGTGATATTAAATCATTACTTGAAAATCCTTTAAATTTCAAAAAGCCCTCTCCACCAAACCCAGCATTTGTTGTGGGGAGTTATTTTCATACTTGTATTTTAGAACCAGATAAACTAGAGAAATTTAAAATAGTTAAATCTAGAACTCGAAATACCAAAGAATATAAAGAAATAGCTGGAGAGGATATATGTTTACTTCAACACGAAGTAGACAAAATTGAGTTAATGCGAGAAAAAGTATTAGAAGTTGATTTATTTAAAGATCTTATTTTAGATGGAGCTGTAGAATATGAGCAACCCGGTTTAGTTGAATTAGAAGGTATGCAATGGAAAGGTAAAGCGGATATAGTTAATCATAGTAATCAGCTAATTATTGATCTTAAAACAACTAATAATATAAATACTTTTGCAAGTTCAGCTCATAAATTTAACTATGATAGCCAAGCCTATATTTATTCTAAAATGTTTAATATGGATTTGGTATTTATAGTTGTAGATAAGAAAACTCACCAATTAGGATTATTTGATTGTAGCGATAAATTTTTGCAGTCGGGACAAAATAAGGTTGCATTGGCAGTACAAGCATATAATGACTTTTTTGTAAATAGCGATGGAGATTTTAGCCAATATTATATCTCTAAAACACTTTAATTTAAATTTAATTATTATGGCAAGAATTAAAAAAAGAACCTGTGATGTTACAGGAGTAACTACAAGCACAGGAAACTTCTATACTAATCAATCTCATGTAAAAGCGGTTGATAATTTAAGAAGAGTTACAGGTGCTACTAAAGCACAAATGCGTAGAATGTTTAATGCAGTAGCCTCATACTAATGGCAAGTATTATAGCAGGCTCTATTAATTTAGATAAAATTGATAAAGCTAAAATATTTGAAGGCAAAAAGGGTAAATATTATCCTGTTACTGTCGTATTAAACAACGAACTGGGTCAATATGGTGACTCAGGATATATCCAAACAGAACAAACTAAAGAAGAAAGAGATGCTAAGCAACCGAAAACTTTTTTAGGCAATGTTAAAATTGTTTGGACTGATGGCCAAAATGTGGCTGTAGCTGCTAGAGAAAATATAGCAGAAACACCAACAGTATCACCAACAGAACCAGATTTACCATTTTAATATATGAATACAACAGAGATCAACGGTTTTATTATTGATCAGTTCAATCAGTATGATTTGGAAGTAGGGAAAAAAGAGGGTGTATGCCCTCTTTGCTCTCACAACCGCAAACCTGAAAATCGTAAAGCTAAATGTGCTATGTACGATTGGGAACGGGGTCTCGGCACATGTATGAATTGCGATGAAGTATTTCAATTGCATACATTTAAAAGAAAGGGTAATACAGATAAAGAATATATTAAACCCGAATGGAAAAACAATATATTGCTTAGTGATAAAGCAGTTAAATGGTTCGAAAAACGAGGTATATCTCAAAAGACTTTAGTTAAAGCTAAAATAACTGAAAGTCAAGAATGGATGCCTCAAACAAATAAAATAGAAAATACAATCCAATTCAATTATTTTATAAACAATGAATTAATTAACATAAAATATAGAGATGGAAGGAAAAATTTTAAACTGGTTAAGGGCGCAGAGAAAGTATTCTATAATCTTGATAGTACCGTGGGGCACGATAGTGTGGTTATTGTCGAAGGCGAAATTGACGCCCTCTCCTTTATTGAAGCAGGAGTTGCCTCTGTGGTTAGTGTACCAAACGGAGCTACTCTTAATAGGCTTAACCTTGATTACCTCGATAATTGCATTGAATATTTCGAAGATAAGTCCAAAATCATTATCGCAGTTGATGGAGATGAAGCCGGACAAAATTTACAACAGGAACTCATCAGACGGTTTGGAGCGGAAGTTTGTTACACACTTAGTTTTAGTAATAACAAGGATGCTAACGAATATTTGCTTAGCTACGGCCCTAGCATGCTTAAGCGTCTTGCTGATCAAGCTGTTCCTGTCCCTTTGGAAAATGTTGTAACACTAAATGATATAAATGATGAATTACAAGAATTTATTCAAGAAGGTTTTAAACCGGGTTATCAAGTCGGCCTTGATAACTTTGATAGCATATTCTCTACTTATACGGGACAATTCATCACCGTTACAGGAGTTCCTAGCAGTGGGAAGTCTGATTTTGTTGATAGAATGGTGGTGGGATACAACTTAAAGTATGGATGGAAAACAGCATTTGCTTCTCCTGAAAACAAACCAACATTTCTACATGCTCATAAACTGATGAGGAAAATAGGTAATTGGATGCCTTCAAAAGTAGACATTAATACAAATAAGTGGAATGAAGTAACAACTCTTGTTAATGATAATTTTTATTTCATTGAAAATGAAAGATATGATTTAGATTCAGTTTTAAATAAAGGAGCAGAATTAGTTAAAAGAAAAGGTATTAAATGTTTAGTTATTGATCCTTATAATAAAGTTAAAATGAAAGGTGCAGAAAAGATGAGTATACCTGATGCAACTATGGAATATTTAACACGAATTGAAGCTTTTGCTAAAAAACACGATGTACTAGTTATAGTTGTAGCTCACCCCACTAAGATGTATAAAAAAGAAGACGGCACATTAGACGAGCCTAATATGTATAATATAAAAGGGGGAGGAGAGTGGTATGACGCATCTTATCATGGATTATTAGTGCATAGAGATTACACTAAAGGAACCGTAAAAGTTAAAGTGCTTAAAGTTAAATTCCAAAATTTAGGAGAAAATCAAGCAGAAGCTCATTTTAAATGGGATAAAATAAGCGGTAATTATTTACCATTACAAGATATAACAGAAGAGATAATGCCTTGGGAAGCATAATATGAAATCACTATATTCTAAAAAAAAGAAAGGCTATAGAGGTCTTACAACTAGCGAATGGTCTCCGCATAAAGATTATAATAAATGGAATTCTTATTGTGTAGATAATAATGTAAGAATATTTCCTATTCCAACAACTAGAGGACTGTATCCTGAGGAATGGAGAATCGGTATATGCTTAGGGCCATATAAAAGAGGAGAAAAACCTTATGTATCTCCTAATGTTTATACAGTTGATAATATATATCAGGAAATGGAAAGAATGAAAAAATATTATTACGATAAAAGAAAAAATAATGATTAATATAGAAGAGGAATATCTAGGGTTAATGTCAGGAGTGTTGCATTGTGGCGTAAAAGCTGATGATAGAACAGGTACCGGTACAACGGCAGTGTTTGGAAGAACGATAAGACATGATATGGCTCTAGGGTTTCCCCTTTTAACAACTAAAAAAATATACTTTAATCATGCGATTACGGAACTTATTTGGATACTTAGCGGTAGGACCGACCTTAAGTATTTGCATAATCACGGGGTTAGGTATTGGGATGCAGATTATAACAGATCTTCTCGAACCGATTTATCTTTGGGCCCTGTTTACGGTCATCAGTGGAGGAATTCTGGTGGTGTTGATCAATTGCATATCTTACTTAGAAATGTCAAGGAAAACCCAACCTCACGTCGATTATTGGTTAATGCTTGGAACCCAAGTGATTTGTCTGATATGGTACTTCCTCCTTGCCACTACGGCTTTCAAATATATATCAGAGGGAATAGAATGGATTTAATGTGGCAACAAAGATCTGCGGATATTTTTTTAGGGCTTCCTTATGACATTGCTATGTATGGATTGTTATTAGAAATGTTAGCTAAAGGCACTAATTTAAAAGCAGGCCAATTGATTGGTAATTTAGGAGATTGCCATTTATATAACAATCATTTAGAACAAGCTACATTGCAATTATCACGATCTATAAAAAAATTACCATCTCTTACGTTAAATAAAGGGATAACTTTAAAATATGATAAAGTAATTATACCTAAACATAAAGATGTAAATATAAATAATTATGATCCACACCCAACTATAAAAGCTGAATTATCAGTAGGAACTTAAATTTAACAATTATGAGAACAATAACACTAATATTATTTTTGATAACATCCTTTGTGAATGCTCAATACAATTATGATTTTTATACATTAGAATATTCAGGCCAACATTTAAATTTAAAGCCAGATATATATAATAATCGTGTTCAAGATGGAGTTATAATAGCTCAAAAAAAATATAATATATATGATACACCTCGATATGGAAGAATAACTGATTCATTTGAATCTATTTCTGATAATAATGCTATAATAGAATCTTCCTATAAAAGTGACTACAAGCCAAGAGTAAAATATAATTTCTTAGAAGAAAAAATTGGAGAAGCTATTGTTAGAGGAAAAGACGGTAGATATTATAAAGTAGATTTATATAAAAATTAAGCAATGAGACCAACCTTAACAAACGGTAAATATAAAGTTTACCATATACCCGGTAAAAAAATCGGGTGCACTACTAATGTAAAAAAACGGGTGCAACAAGAGCAAGGGTATAAACCTGGTGAATATGAAATATTATTTGAAACAGATGATATTAAAGAAGCATCTAATGCTGAAAGAACATTACAGCAAGACTTAGGTTATAAAGTGGATTTAAAACCTTATAAAGAATTATTTAAATCAAAATATATGAGAACACATTCGTCTTCAGAAGCTACTACAACATTTAAAACCCCTATTAAAGATATAGATGCTAACTTTTTGGCTGACCTTGTAATTAAAACAACAAGAGGAACTTTTGTATTAGATGCTCAAGATAAAATAGATTGGGTATTGGATAATGTACATACTAGCCAATACGGACCGTCTACATGCTATATTTATAACAAAGCTATGGCAGAAGCTGGGCCATTTGAAAAATATGATGATATTCATGGTAAAGAACATACAAGTTTTAAAGATATTAGACAGTGGGGGCATGATAAAGGCATTATACAAAATGGAGATAGTAAAACACAATATATTAAGCTTATAGAAGAAGCTGGAGAGTTAGCTCAAGCTTTATTAAAAAATGATAAAAAAGAAATAAAAGATGCTATAGGTGATATGATAGTAGTTTTAACTAATTTAGCTTCTTTGGAAAATGTTATGATTGAAGACTGTATAAATCAAGCATATCAGGAAATATCAAACAGAACAGGTAAAATGATTAATGGAACATTTGTTAAAGATGAGTAAATTTAGAGATCCGATTATAAAAAAAGTTGTAGATAAATTTGTAGAAAGAAGCAATACAGGCTACAAAAAATATGGAGTTACGCTTCATGATGATGAACCTAATTTACACAAATGGTTAAATCATATTCAAGAAGAATTAATGGATGCTATTAATTATATTGAAAAATTAAAAATGGAAACCACTGACGCTTTAGAAGAAAAGATTTATAAAGATTATAAAGATGATGATCGTTTAAGCACTTATTCTGAACCAGAAATGTGGACACAAGACCACTCATGAGACGCAAGTATAAAAAAAGAGGTCCTGTACAATCAAAAAAAATAATTTGCGATAAAATAACATTTGCATCAGGGCTAGAAAAATATACTTATTTAGCTTTAAAAGAAAATAAATTATTTGAAGGATATGAAAATGAAGTTTTCCATTTGGTCGAAAGTTTTAATTTTAGAAATATTTCTTTTGAAAAACAAGCAAATGGAAAAGGTGAATATATTAACCGAGGGGAAAAGAAAATTTTGGGAATTAAATATACGCCTGACTTTGTTGGAAAAGATTATATAATAGAATGTAAAGGAAGGGCTAATGAGTCTTTCCCTATAAGATGGAAATTATTTAAATTATGGCTCACAAACAACAAGATTGGAAAGACGCTTTACAAGCCGCAAAACCAAAAGGAAGTGGATCAGACAATGATATTGATCAAAGAAGGCAGAAAAAAGAAGCGAGGATAATGTATGCTAAAAGATTATTAGAAAAAGATATCAAAAAATTAATTAATAATAAGATTATAAAATATAAAGAAATTGTCGGAATTCATAGAAAACACGGAATTTACGTTACCTGAACATTACAGAGAAAGAATTTCTCATCATATGAGAATGCTAAAATATTACTTAGATGAACAACAAAATAACCGGGTGGGAACTTAGCGTATCATTATATCCTGGAATACTTTTAGGAATTAGAAGCTACCCAGAGAAAGAATTTGTGGAGCATGTTTTATATATTCCTTTTGTAGAATTATGTTTAACTATTTATTACAAATAAAATGGAACAAGAGGAAAAAATAAAAGAATATGTTTTAAAAAACTATAAAAAACTATTTACTAAAAAAATAGTTATTAGAGATGCTAAAGGGCAAATAACTAAAAGACAATATTTAGATTTAGAACCTATTATATCTATTAAAAATACTCATATAGAAGTAAAAAATCATAAAGACGCAAGCCCTATTATATTAAATAAAAATATATTAAATGAAAGAGTCTAAATTAATTGAAATGTCTAACAAGATTGAATCTATGGGGTCCGCTTTAAATAGGATAATCCAAGAGCTAACTAATCTTAAAGATTTATCAATAGGAACTATGGAATTAATGAAATGCTTACCAGATTATGAAAAAGCATTAAAAAAATTAAAAAAGGATTTAACTACTAAAAAAGAAGAAAAATCCAAAAAACAAAATGAACAATAAAATAGTATGGGATTATTTGATGAAAGGATACCTTACAAACCCTTCGAGTATCCTGAGTATTACACAGAAGGTTGGCTTAAGCAGGCGCAAGCTTTTTGGCTTCATACAGAGATTCCGATGTCAGGTGACGTCAAAGATTGGAATGAAAAACTTACCGAAGCAGAGAAGAACTTGGTTGGAAATATACTTTTGGGATTTGCACAAACGGAGTGTGCGGTATCTGATTATTGGACGCAAAAAGTTGTATCGTGGTTTCCTAAGCATGAAATCCAACAAATGGCGATGATGTTTGGTTCTCAAGAAACCATTCATGCAGTTGCTTATTCTTATTTAAATGAAACACTTGGCTTAGAAGATTTTGAAGCGTTTCTTCAAGACAAGGCTACTATGAAGCGCTTTGAAAATTTAGTTAGTTATGATGGAAATAACACCACAGGAATTGGTAGAAGTTTGGCCATCTTTTCAGCATTTGCTGAAGGGGTTAGTTTATATTCTGCCTTTGCTATTCTTTATAGCTTTCAAATGAGAAACCTTTTAAAAGGTATAGGGCAACAAATGAAATGGAGCGTAAGAGACGAATCTCTTCATTCTAAAATGGGTTGTCAGCTTTTTAGGCATATGTGCCAAGAAGACAAATCATTAAAAGCTAAATGTGAAAAAGATATAATTAAAGCTGCAGAAATAATGCTAAAAGCAGAACATAATTATATTGATAAAATGTTTGAATTAGGTGATATAGAAAATTTAAAAGCTTATGATCTTAAACAATTTATTTCAAAACGACTTAATGAGAAGCTCGTGGAGCTCGGTTACAGGGACAAACGGGAGTACTTTAAATTTGATAGAGCAGCCGCCTCCAATCTCGATTGGTTTTATCATCTTACTGGTGGTCTTACTCACACTGATTTCTTTGCTGTTCGACCAACCGATTATTCTAAAGCGAATGAAGGCGAAGATTTTGAAGATATCTGGTAGTCTATTATTGTTAATAAGTTGTTATAAAGAAGACGGTATTAACTGTGAATATGTAGGTAAGGCTTGTAAGAATATATCTTCAACCCAACAGGAATGTACATATTTAATTGAATGTATTAGGTTATGAGAACTTGTAATATATGTAAAAAGAAAAAAAAAGATTCTAAATTTAAACATGCAGGCAAAAAAACTTGTAAAAGATGTGAATTTAGATGGAAAACTAGTTTCTTCAGATTATTAATTCAAGATAGAAGATTATCAGCTAAAGAAAGATTAGCTAATAGACTTGGGTATTTTGGAACTGCTTTCATAATGATCAGCCCATATTTATTATCTTATGGAAATATAGGAGCTATTACATATATTATTGGAGGTATTGTATGTATACCTCAAGTTTGGGTTGCTAAGCAATGGAATTTAGTAGCTATCAATATTAATGTTACTGTTGGTTATTTAATATATCTTATATGGTAAATAAACATACAATAAAATGCAGCCAATGTGATGCAACATTTTCACACGGGTTTGAATACAGAATGCATTGGGAAAAACATTTAGAAGAATTTTTAAAAAAAGAAAAGAATGAGCTGGAACAGTAATTGGAAACGCGGTATTGATTATCCTACTTGGGGAGATAATGATGTTTATAAAAAAACTATTTCTGGAGGATATTTAATAAATGGTGAATCCCCAAAAGAAGCTTATCAAAGAGTTGCTAAAGCAGTAGCTCGTAGATTATATAAACCAGAATTAGAACAAAAGTTTTTTGATTATATATGGAAAGGGTGGCTATGTTTAGCATCTCCAGTTCTTTCTAATACTGGATCAGATAGAGGATTACCTATAAGTTGCTTTGGAATTGATGTTGAAGATAGTATTATGGATATAGGTAATAAAAATTTAGAAATGATGTTACTTGCTAAACACGGTGGGGGAGTAGGTATCGGAGTTAATATGATTCGTCCTGCCGGAGCTAAAATTACAGGTAATGGAACATCAGATGGAGTTGTACCGTTTTGCAAGATCTATGACTCAACTATACTCGCAACCAATCAAGGATCAGTACGTAGAGGGGCTGCATCCGTTAATATCAACATCGAGCACCCTGATTTCGATGAATGGTTGGAAATCAGAGAACCTAAAGGGGACGTCAATAGACAATCTCTTAACTTACATCAGTGTGCTGTCGTTGGTGACAAGTTTATGCGAAAACTTGAAGCAGGAGATCCCGAAGCAAGGAAAAAATGGGGAAAACTCCTCCAAAAGCGTAAAGCTACTGGAGAGCCGTATATCCTCTTTAAAGGAAATACAAACAAGGCTAATCCAAAAGCTTATAAGTCGAACAGCCTAAAAGTACATATGACAAATATCTGTAGTGAAATAGTTTTACATACAGATGAAACACATAGTTTTGTTTGCTGCTTATCTTCAGTTAATCTGGATAAATATGATGAATGGAAAAATACTAATCTTGTTTATGATTCTATTTGGTTTTTAGATGGAGTATTATCTGAATTTATACATAAAGCCAAAGGAAGAGTTGGGTTTGAAAATTCTGTAAGATCAGCTGAAAAAGGAAGAGCGTTAGGATTAGGCGTTGTAGGGTGGCATACTTTATTACAAAAGAACGGAATTGCTTTTGAAGGGCTTTTAGCTCAATTTAAAACTAGAGAAATATTTTCTAAGTTTAAAATAGAAACCGAGCGCGCCTCTAGAGCTCTTGCGGACACATATGGTGAACCTTTATGGTGTGTGGGTACTGGAATGCGAAATACACATTTAAGAGCGATAGCGCCAACCGTATCAAATAGTAAATTAAGCGGAAATATATCTCCAGGAATTGAACCTTGGGCTGCAAATGTATTTACTGAGCAAACAGCTAAAGGAACTTTTATAAGAAAAAATAAAGAATTACAAAAAGTTTTAAGGAGACTTAAAATAGACACCCCTAAAATTTGGGATAAAATTTTAAAAGATGGGGGATCAGTTCAAGATATTAAAGAGCTTGATGGGTGGTTTTTTGAGAAAGGGAAGTTAACCCAAGATCATGGAAACGGCGAGCCCGTGAAGAATGTATTTAAAACGTTTAAAGAAATTAATCAATTGGAGTTAGTTAATCAAGCTGGCATAAGACAAGATTATATTGACCAATCGGTTAGTTTAAATTTAGCGTTTCCATCAGAAGCCCCACCGCGATGGATAAACCAAATACATATAGAGGCATGGAAACACGGAATTAAAACCCTTTATTATATGAGAACCGAATCAGTATTAAGGGGTGATATTGCGGCTAATGCAATGAATCCGGATTGTTTGTCATGTGATGGATAACTAAATAAATAAACAAAATGGCAAAAAGATTTACTTTTGCAGATGCAAAAAAGAAAATTAATGATTTAGAAAAAAAATTAGAAGAGTCTAAAAAGAAAGCTGCTAATTTAATTTTAAATACTGAAGATAATGTTTTTACGTCTAAAGAATTAGAAAAAATAAGATTTCTAGAACTTTGGGCAATTATTGGGCCTATAGCTGGTATAATTGTAGGCGTATTAATAGGAATGTTTTTATAAAAAAAATAAAGGGTAGCCAAACTAATGGTTACCCTTTTTTTTATTTTACCCTGCGAATAATAAATAAACACATTAAAACTAAGCAAGCTATATATAATGCAAATTCCATATTATTCAAGTACTTTTTCTATAACATCTAAAATTTCACTTTTGGATACCTCTAATTTGAAAGACAAGTCAGCTGTCCATTGATATCTTATTTTGCCGTCTACATATAAAATTAATATAGGTAAAGGCTTACCAGCAAAACTTTCTTTAAAGTTAGGGCCTTGGTCTTCTATAGTGGCATGATCTATTCTTATTCTATGCACCATATATTTTTGAGGTAAATTACCTCTTGGAATATCATTTTTTAAATTCCAACTTGAATTAATTTGTAATAATTGAATATCTTTAGTTTGGCTAAACCCAATATAAGTACTCAAAAGTAAAATTAAAGTTAATATATATTTCATTTCATTATTTTTTAATTATTTCATATAATTTTTCATCTATTTTATCCAGTTTTTGCGAATTTTCTTGAACCTTTTCTTCTGTATTCATTATAGATTCGCGAATTAATTCATCTTTAAGGTCATATTCCGTTCTCGAAACCGGAGGTTCGGGCAAAAGCTTAGCCTCTTCTATATCAGCCTGGAGCGCAAAATACATACCTACTAATGCGAATATACCAGCTCCGATTGCTGCTAAAGTTTTAATGCTTACTTGAAATTTAGTGTCTTCACTAAGTTCACTCATTGTTATTTATATATGTTTATGGTTAAAAATTAAAATCCCAAATATTGATCTCTCATATTGCCAGTAATTGAGTTTCTGTCTTTGTCTTTGTTAGTATTATTACCTGCTGTAAAAGGATTGTTTCCAGCTTGGCCAAATTGTTGATTATAATTACCAAATAAATTATCACGCATAGAAGCGTTTGTAAAATCTGTATCAGCTCCAAAAGTTCCGTCAATTTGGTATTTATTCATTTCTACATCAGCATCTTTTTTTATAGCTTCTGCAGATTTTGAGTCTTTTTGAACTTGATTTTTTTGGTCATTATAAAAGTTTTGACCACTTCTATTAGCATCAAAACCTTCTCTTGGCGCAGCTTGTACTCCTCTAGTAATTTGAGAACCAAAATTTCTTAAAAAATCATTTCTATTTTGTCTTCTTCTGTTTATTTTATCTTTTTCAGCTTGAATGTTTGCTTGATTTTGTTCTTCACTAACGCCTCCAATAGTATTTTTAGCAGTTCTAGCAGCTCTTCTTTCTGCCCTTCTATTAGTACGCTTATCTTTTCTTTGTTGACTTCTGGTAATACCTACAGGTTTATTTTCGTCACTTTTTTCTGAAGCTAATCTATTATTTATTTCTTGAATTTTTTCTTTAGCTTTTCTTCGAGCAACATCTCTCATTAAGCCACCTTTGTTTTCACCTGAAGCCATTTTTTCAAAAGTACTTTTATAATCTTTTTTAGATTTGTTAGGCTTATAACCAGAGGTAGTTTCATCATGCTTCCACCCTCTAGCCTCGTATTCATCATATCTAGCTTTACTGCCATGAGCAAGATCTTTTATATTGCCTGTAGCTGTACCCCCTTTTTTGACCCATATGCCTCTTTCGTTTAAACCACCCTCGGTTTTTGAAGTAGGCTTAGAAGGTTTATTAGTTTTAGTAGAGGAATCTGGTATTAACCCCTTTTTTTCTAATTCAGATCTAGAGAGTTGCGACGGGTGTACGGGTTCGTCTCCCCAACTGCCATCTTTTTGTTTATACTGTTTTTTTGTTAATACACTAGAGACCTTCCCATTGTTCCAGCCTTTTTTCCCCATAGAATCTTTAAGAGAAATTTTTTTAATGGGCTTGTTTAAACCATTAGTGGTGCTTTTTAAAAACTCTTTCATTTTTATTGATATTAATTATTAAGTGACTTGTCTTTCTGCTTTATTTGCGGCAATTTCCCAAGGTAGTTTGGGATGCCCTTCTATATATTTTTTACCATTATAAACTATTTTTTTATCAGGAGTTCTTTTATAATGTTTATTACCATATCTTACCCAATCTTTAGAATAATCTAATTTACCGGCCTGCATATCTTTCCAATGTTTCTTTTCATGGGCTTCAACTTGTCTTCTTTTTTCAGGGGATAAACCTGGGGCTATTTCAATAGTACCGTCTTTATGGGCTTTACCTAGAATTTTAACCCCACCTTCTTTTTTATAGCTAGGTGTTGATCCTTTTCTTTTTCTACTTGAAGTTCCCCAACCATAATTTACTTTAGTTGATTTTTTCTTTTTCTTTGCTTTTTCTTCTTTTCTAGCTCGAGCTTCTAAATCAGGAACACCTAATTCCCAATCACTCCACCCTAATAACAAGAATAATCTTTGCCAATTTTCTGCCTCTTCATTAGCAATAGCAGAAAGATTTTGGGCTTTTCTAATTACCCTATCTAAAGGAACTCCACCAAAAGAAGCTGCATTACCAGTTATTTCTAATACAGGATTTTTTAAAGAGGGTTTAAATGGATCCTCTTCTATAGTTTTATAGTTATATTTTGCAATATTACCAATAGCAACTAAATCTTTTAGTTTTGCATTTAAAGGAGGAGAGATTGCTGTAGCCTCTAGTGCTATTTTATAAGCGTTATCTATTCTTCCTTTTTTCTCTATTTGTTCACTTGCTTCAGCCATTACGCTATATAAAGCGGCAGTAACTGCACCTGGATTTCCTAAACTTTTAGCATATGAAGTTAAAGCACGTTCAATAGCTAATATTTCCCTCTGAGATAATTTATTTACTTTATCTGGATGTATGCCTTTCATTTTAGTTAAAGACATTCTAATTTTTCTTGTTTCATTTCCAAATTTAACAGTAGCAAATCTATTTTTACCTCTTCCTTCTAAGTTAAGAATTTTTCCAGTTCCATATTTAGGGTGCTCAACATTAGAGCCTTTCCTCATAGTAATTGGCTCTTTTTCTTCATCTTCATCTTCAAAAGCCGCAACAAATAAAGCGGATTGTAAACCGTTAAATAATAAAGCTTGCCCCGCTGAATAGTATAAAACACTTTGCAAATCTTTTCTTACTTGATTCATTCCACCCTTTGCAGCTGATCTACCAGAAATAACATCTTGTAAATGTCTTTTTTGTTTTCTAACATATTGAAATGGTGTATTTGCAAAAGCAAAAATTACTTTTCCTAAATTACTAGATTGTATTTCAGATATTTTAGAAGGATCTGCGGATTGTTGAGACTCTTCTGCTGCATTTATCCATTCTTGCATAGCCTTATTTTCTGCCTCTGTTTCTGACAAACCTTCTTTCATTAATGCTTTTTTGGTATTTCTATAAAAAGAAGCACCTCCCATAGCTATAGCAAAACTATCTGCATATCTTGTAGGTAAAAATCCTGCTTTTAATAATTTATTTAATCCTTTGACATCACCTTCAGCCATTTCATCAGCTAATACATCAAATTTAGCACCATCTCTACGATTTTTTAAATAATCACTATTCCATAATTTTTTAAAATCTTTTCTCCAACCTGGACCTAAAGCAGCTGTTGCTTGAAAAATATTATTATTAGGTTTACCTATAAAATTTAAAGAAGATAATAACTGTAAAGCAGCAGATCTAGTGTTAACAAACATCGTTGTAGCCACAGCTCTATTTACCCATGTAAGAAATTTATTAGACTGAGCGTCTGTACTTACTCTATTCTTACCAGTTTTCATTCTTCTTAAACTGTTTTCTAAAGCTCTAGCAAATTTTTTACCATATACGTTTTCTATTTCACGCATGTTATCTTTATCAAAAATAGAATCTACATTACTAGCAAATACTTCTAAATGACGCTTTCTAGTATTTTTGTTGATGGTTTCATAGATGGCCTTATTAAAACTATCATGTCTCCATTCTGCATTATAATCTATAGGGAAATCTTTATTAATTATATTAGCAAAACTTTTAAGATCCACATCTCCATCAACAGCGTCTATTAAAGTATCAATATATTCTTGCTTTTTTATATCGACTTGTTCTCCATTTTTTACCCAATTATATACTCTAATAGCATCTCCAATATTATACGGAGTGCCTTTTATTTTTTTGTTAACATCTATTCCTTTAGATACTTTAGAATATAATTTAGTTTTTTGAATAATTTCAGCATTAGATGCAGCTACCCCTTCAGAATATGGTTTTAAAATAGTAGAATTAAAAAATTCTTTAGCTTTATTACCTTCAGCCCCTTTAGGTAGAAAAGAATACAATAAGCCTTGTATGTCTTCTGCATTTGGAGGAATAAACCAACTTGAAGGTTTACTACTTCTAGCCGGTTTGCTATTTAAAATTTTTCTAAAATTTTTATTTAAACCTTCTTTTTGGAAATTTTCTTTATTGGTTTTTATAATATTATCGTCAGCTTTTCTTAATTTTTCATTTAGTAATTCTGTTGGTAAAAATTGATCGCCTTCACTAAATAAACCAGCTTCTCTTAAGACTTTAAGTTGTTTTACTCTAGTCCTTTCGTTTTCTATAGCATCTTTTTTAGCTACTAATAAAGCTTTACCAGATATTGTTTCTCCAGTTTTAATATCAGTTTCAGATATAGTATTTTGAACAAATTGAGCCCAATCTTCAAAAGGCATAATATTTTTTACTTGCTGATAAGAATTTTCTATAGCTTTAGTTAAATCATAATTATTATCCCTATATTCTTTTTGGAGTTGCTTTAAGGCTTGAAATTCTGGATTAGATTCTGCTCTAAAAGTTGGACTAACCTCTTGATGAGTTTTAACAAACCACGGTTCATTTTGAGAATCTTTTAATTGAGAAAAATTGGCTAATGGATTCCCTGTTACTACTTCAGATACTGCTAAATCAATCATTTCTTTAACAGTTAAATCTCCAAAGTTTTTAGTAGTAGGATCAAAACCGAGCATTGTTTTTAATTGATTAAAATATTTACCAATAATATCTTTAATCTTTTTAATACTGCTTTTAGATTTTATACCCTTATTACTTCCATATTCTTCTAAAATTCTTGCAAATACTTCATTTTCTAAATCAAATGTATTAGATCCATCATTATAAGACTGTAATATATCACTATACGTACTAGGGCTTTTCTCTATTTGTTGAACATATTTATCCCATAAGCCTTCTCCTTTAACTCTAGACATAATACCATTCCAAACTTTTGGAGCTCCATTACGAACAATGCTGTTCCATAAATGACCAGCTTCATGAACAGCCGTCTCTACTCCTTTACCTGCTTTTAAATTAATAAATATTTTATTTCCTATTTTAAACCCAAAATGCTTAACACCTTCTTTAGCTTGAATATCACTTTGACCATATTCATTCATTAAAACATCTACCATTTCATTAGGATCAGTAAATGCTTCTAATATAGTTTCACCGTCTTTATTCCAATTACCTTGAAGTATATCTACAAAAGCTTTGCTAGTTTCTTCTTGATTTAATTGAGGTGCTTTTTCATCAAGCGCTTTTTTATACATTTTCATTTTTGAAACGTCTATAGTGCTTTCTATAGTTCTAGCAAGAGATCCATCTGTTTGGTATTCATTCCATAATTGAGCATAAGCTTCATTAATTCCCACTCCTTTTTGTTTAGCCATTTCCTCCAATCGCATTTGAGTGAATGTCTTTTTAGTATAAGGATCCCAAAAATTATTTGCTTCATTTGGGCCTATACCAAAAACTATTCTTTCAAGACCTGGCATAGCGGTAGTTTTTCCTAATTTATCAACCTGATCAAATAACTTACTCGGCCCAAAAGCCTGCATATGTCCTTTAACAATTGCATCCAAAGTTTTAGCATTAGGAGCTCCTGTAATATTATTTTTCAGCTGAGCCATGCTTAAAGCATTTGGTTTTAAATGTTCTCCTTTATTTATTTTACTTGGTCCATCTGTAAAATAAACAGCGTTAAAACCAGTTAAACTTCTAAAACCTTCCACAATACTGCTTTGCCATTGTAATAAAGTTGTTAAAGCATCTGCAGAAAGATTGCCGTTTTTATATTCATTTTTTAAAAGACTTACATAAAATTTCATTAATTGATGATTTGCATCACCAACAGCCTTTATTTTAGCAGAAGGCCATAATTCATTAAAAGCGTCTTGTCTTTCTTCTTTTGTTTTATACTTATCAGATTTAGCTATATCTATAGCGTCTCCTAATAAAGTGCCTTTTTTCTTAAATTGGGTATTTTGTAATTGGACGTTATCAAGATTAATTTTTTTGTATTCATTATAGCTTTCTTTACTTATTTGTTTTTTATCAAATAATTCTTGTACATCTTTAGCTAAAGATTCTTTGTCTTTAAAAAATTCATACCCCACTCCCGGATCACCAGGTTTTATTCTTTTTACTGATCCATCAGCGCTTACTAACCATTTAGGAGATCCCCCTAAACTTTTTCTAATTGACTCTGCAGATTCTTCCGCAAATAAATCACTATCATATTTACTTTGATATTCGGCAATTACATCTTCTTGGGTTATATCTAAAACACTAGGTTTTGTTACTTTAGCTGGATCAAAAGCTCTATTTTTTTTACCAACTAACGCATAAACGTTATTAATACCTAATATATCGCTTAAATTTTTAGGTATTTTTGAAATTGTACTCCCTAATTGTTCTTTAAGAGTTTCTATATCAGATTCATTATAAACATTATGACCTATTTCAATACCAGCTTCAGCCCATTGGGGATTGTTGTTAAGATCGGATTGGGTAGCTTTTTTAGTAGTCCAAAGTTTTTTCCCTCCTCTAAGAGCAGATAATCCTTGTTTTCCCAACTCTTTAAATTTTGCTACTACACCAGGCTTAGGGTCTGTAATATTTTTTACAATGTTTTGTTTGTTGTAATACTCCTGCTGGACTTTTTCATTTACAGCATTAGCATCAGCTTTCCATTGAATTTTAGTATCCTCTTGAAACTGTTTTCTTATTTGTGGATTATCTTTAAAAAATTCATTTCTTGCTTCAATACCAATGTGACTAGCTAAAGCTTCTGTCAAAGCTCTTGTCTTTCTAGTAGATATAGCTCTCCCTATTTGAGCCTCCGTTAATGGTTGACCGGTTCTAGGGCTTATATCTCCGACCTTTAAATCTTTTCCAGTAAAATAATCTACAACTTGATCTTTTGATGGCGGAAATTTAGCCCATTCTTTGCTTACCCCAGTTCCTTTAGAAACTTGGTTTTGAGCTATAAAAGCTTGGGCAATAGGTTTCCAATTTTTATCAACAAAATTATCAAAATCTTTTCCTTTACCAATTACTTCCTTAATATCTTTAGCAATTCTATCTTTAAAAGGTTTAGTAAAAGCTTTATTAGCTTCTGATATTCTTTTTTTAGGCGTTAAATTTTTATCCATTAACCTAGACTCAGCCTTAAATAAACCTTTTTCTACAATATCTTTAGCTTGATTTATTGTTTCTGGTTTTAAACCTATTCTATCAGCTAAAAGTTTAGAACCTACACTTACATCAAAATTAGTATCAAATGCTTCTTGAACTAAACTTTCAGGAGTGCCTAACTGTTCATCTAATGATACATCTTGTTGAGTAACATTTTTAACTAACCTTTTTGCTCTTTGAGGTAATCCCGTTCTTGGATTTGCCAAATAAGCTGATAATGGAACTCCTGTAGAAGGATTATATGTTTTAATCATATCAACCATTCCACCTTTCCCATATTTTAATTGACTCACCATTTCAGCAATATCACCTTCTTTTCCAAAAGAACCTACTGCTTCAATAGCGGTTTTATTAATGAGGCCTAATTGCTTATCAATAATTCCATCAATTTGAGTATTATTTAATTCAGCTTTTTCAGAATCTTTGCCCGCGGGAACTCCGTATAATTTTTGGGTGTCATTAGATAATTTTATGTTTTCTTCTAAAACCGGTTGAGCTCTTTGTATATCTAATCCATCCGGATTTAAAAATATATCTTGTTGCTCTTGCTCTAATTGCTTAATTTTATTTTTAGCCGTTTCTACTTGATTTTCTGTATTAGATATTTCAGAAGTATAAAGATCTAATTCTCCTAATTCTTTAGAAATTTCTTGCATTCTTTGTATCTGAGGTTCAGATAATTCAGAAAATTGATTATTTATTTGTTGTTTAGATTCTTGTAAACTTCTGTAATCATTTAAAATTTCTTCTTCTTTGGCCTTGTATAAAATTGGATCATCTTTTAGTGATTTTAATTTTAAAGAATTACTTACAATCTGTTTTTCTTTTTCGCGTTGCTTTCTAGATAAATCTCTAGGTTGTAAACCGTTAGTTAATAATTCTTTTTCTTCTTTAGTTAATTCACTAAATTTTTTACCACCTGATCTACTGCCTCCAGCGCCTAATACACCTAAAATACTACCAACAATTCCTTGTCTTCGCATTTCCTTATATACATTGTCCATGGCTTTTTCATCGCCTAACATATATTTATCAATAGCTTTATCAGCCCAAGCCGCCGCTGATTCTTCTATTCCTTCTTGAACCGCACCAGCCCCCATTTTAGTGGCGTAGTGTCCAATTACACTTTTTGCAGCAGGTACACCCATTTTATTAGCTACCCATGTAGTGGATTTTCCTAATCCCCTTGTAGTTAAAGCTGTTACACTTTCTACTAACCCAGCGGTCGCTGCGGCTTTATAAACATTAGACCAATCATCCTCTTTTCCCTCTAGTCCTTCATAACCTTGTTCAAATTTATCAGCAGCTGCAATTCCACCTAAAATACCAATTCCACCTGGAATCATTGCTGTAAGTAGTGATGGTACTGCACTCGTTACATCTTGGGTTAGCATTCTAGCTCCTTCTGCGTAATTACCTTCTTTAAAATTATCAACAAAGTCTTTTCCTTGTTCTGCTTTTCGAGTTAATTTACTAGACTTTTCGCTAATCCATTCACTAATATCACCCAACCCTTTTAAAGGTCCACCAAACCTATCATACATAGCATCTACAGACGCAGTTAAAGCATCTCTTTCGTGCTCTTCGTCTATATCTTCGTCATCCATAAAAAACCCGATGCCAGCTTTTAAAAGACCTTTAGGGATATCTTCACTAACCCCATTAACAATATCTGCTGCACCACCAATAAACCCAGCGATTTGAGGGGCTACATATTTAGCTATACCCGTAGGGTCTTTACTATCATAATAAGCGTCTAAAGCTGTGTTATATAAAGCTTCTGGTGTTAAATCTTTTTTACCCCCATATGAAGGTAAATTTACAGGGTTTTTAGTAGGAATACCTTGAGTGCCCGCTGCATTTTCTTCAAAATTAGTATTCCCATAATCAGGAGATAAAAAAGCATCTTCAAATTCCGAACTAGATGACCCCCAAGAAGCCTCAGGAGTAGACACAACTTCATCTTGTGTAACTGTTTCAGTAGGGGTTGAAACAGTGTCTTCTATAAGCTCAGCATCAGGAAATTCCTGTAAAAATTTGGACTCTTTTTCATTAGATACTTCATACTCTTGTCCATTTACTGTATATACTTTGAACATATTTTATTAAATAAATATTAGTATTTTATTCTGTTAGTTCTGTTCTCTCTTGATGAATATCTTCTTCTAAAACCAGGAAGATCCCTTTGTTGTGTTCTAGGGTTCCATGTTTGGTTTTCATATTCTGCTTGCCACTGATAAGGGTCTAAATCGTTTGCTGCAAAAATTCCATTTTTCCAATCCTCCGCTGATCCCTTAAATAAGAAATCTTGAGGTTTTCTAATTCTAGAATGTGGATTATATGCTTGGAAACCAATTACTTCTGTACCAGTGTCCGTTTCTCGTGTTAAAGGTTGTACTTGAGTTAATCCAGCAGCAACTAAATCATCTTTAGCGTTAGATACAAAAGCTTCAGGGTCTTTAGCTTCAAAATATGCTGCAGGGTTTTGATATACAGCATTTTTATTATTCCTAAGTAAATTAGGTAATTCCCTTTTATTGTTTTCAATTCTTTTTCTGTTATCTCTAACAGCTAAATGTTCTTCATATTGATCTTGAGCATTATGCTTATATTTTTGTACAGCGGCGGAATTTACTCCATATTGAGATCGAGCTTGATCAGTCCATTCTTGTTTTAATACCCCATAAGCTTTATCCCATCCTTGAGCTAATAGATTTTTAGCCTCTTCTTCGCTATATCCAAATTTATCAGTTAATAAAGCTCCAGCCATTCTATGTCTATTTTCATTTCCTCTAGAATCTATAGTATCATCTAAAGCATCTTGAGCATAATCTGCAGCTGACATTCCTGGTTTACCATCAATACCCCTACCTGGCTCATCAAAACCTAATATATTACCTTGAGGAGTTGTTTGAACTCGCATAGCATTATTTAAAATACCATCTACATCTTGCTTAGGTACTAATTTATTACTTAAATTTTTAAATTCTGATGCAGATATTCTATAAGGTTTTCCTGTAACTGTAGTTCCAACCCACATTTGTTGGCCATCTACAGTTTGAAAACTACCGCTAGGAGAAGAGCTTTGCATATCTTGCATTGCAGCCCTTAAGTCAGCAGATACATAATCAGACAAATTACCAGCTTCATTCATTGTATTGAAATCTACTAATGTTTTTGAAATATCACCCTTTAAAGCTTTCATATCTCCTACTTGAGCTTTTAAAGCGGCCATTTCTCTAGAATATGTTGCATAATCTCCAGTACGCTGTAATTCATTAGTTAAATGTGCTGCATAATCAGCCATTTCCCTAGAGCCTTGTTGAAGGATAGCATCAAACCCACCAGCCCCACTATCACCTACAATAGTAAGATCATCCATATCTTTTACTATAGCTTGACCCATATTATAGTTCATGATGCTTCTTTTGAGCTGTCTATCTTGCTCAGCTCTCGTTCTATCTGTAAGCAAACGTCTTTCAGCTAGTGATTGATCAATTGCCTGGTTAGTAAGGGCTCTATCTTTCATTCCCCCACCTTTCCACTCGTGTTCTTTAGACCAAAAATCGTAATTATAATTTGCCATCGATTAAATATTTTTAAATTGAACGTCTATCTTACTATAATCAACTCTATCAAAGCCATCATTACCTTTTATTACAGCATAAGATGGGATTTCATCTGACATAACACCTTGGAATAGTCCTTTACCAAAAGAAGTGTTTTTATATTTAAAACTATATACTTTAAGACCTGATGGTGATAAACCTATAAGTTTAATATCTTTTTTCAACCTTCTATCACTAGTAATCCACTTTTGAGCCTTAGCACCCATTCCACCTGTAGCAGCACTTACAGCAGCATCAGCTATACCAGCTATACCACCTATAAGATCAGCTTTAGCGGAAGCTCTTGCTGCATCAGCAGCATTTTTCCTAGCCATAGCTCTACCTGTTTGATCTTGAATTTTATTCCATTCAAACTGTTGTTGTTGATCCATTGCGGCTCTACCCATTTTTTCAGCATCAAATGCAGCCATAGCACTATCTCTAGCCGCTTGATTTTGGAATTGGGCGTTTTGCATAGAAGCAGCATTTTCAGCGCTCCATTGAGCTTGTTTAAATGCGTTTTGTGCACCCATATTAAACTGGTTCAATTGGTTTTCAGCGCCAAACTTAGATAATGCAAATTGATTTGCAGCTTGAGCACCAAACCTTGCGGCTTCATTTTTTGCTTGAGCTCCAAATTGTGCAGCTTGATTAGCCGCTGCTGCTGTAAATTGTGCTGCTTGGTTTTGAGCACTTGCTCCAAATTGCGCTGCTTGATTTTGTGCTCCAACATTAAATTGAGATTGTCCTAAATCAAACTGTGAGGCTAAATTGCCTTGAGCTAACTGAGCTCTTTGAAGTTCTGATTCCCCTTGAGCTCGCATCATTTCATTTTGTTTTACTTGCTTGTCTATATCAGCCGCGATTCCAGCTTTTGATTTTGCAGCTTGAGCCGCTAATGCGGTAGCACCCCCTGCTCCAGTTCCTGCTTGTGCAGCTAAATCTTGTGATGCAGCTAATGCTTGATCTGCTTCTCGCGCCGCCATTTCTGCGCCTGCTGTAGAAACCTGTAAGTTAGCCATTGTGTTGGTTAAACCGGTATCTGCTCCTCTAGCTAATCCACCTATACTTGTTTGTGCAGCATCATATCCAGTTGCATCATACCCTTGTGATTGGTAGCCTTGAGCATCATATCCTTGAGCTGGTCCTAAACTAGCAATCCCTTCAATTTGTCCAGCAGCACCTAGCTGACCAACCTGGCCTTGTGTAACATCGTAGTTAACACCTTGCATGTTTTCCCAGTTGTTGCCCCATTTAAATGCATCTTGCTTGCCCAATTGAGTTTTCAAAGCATCTCCCGCTTGTTTTTGTTCTCTACGTCTTTTTTTACCCCCAAAGAGTGATGCGACGCCTTTTACTATGCTTCCCATTTAATATCTCATTATTAATTCATATGAGGGGGTTTCGTCTTGATAATACCCCACTTCTTTATATTTGTCTAATAACACGCCTTCTTTTGCCCAAGAAAATGCATATTTATAACCCATATCTTTAGCAAAATCAGTTGTAAAATTTATTAAGAGTTGCAATGCATCACTTCTGTCTGTATCGCGATAAGATTTATCACTTATTACTACAGCTGGAAAAGCAACTTTACTATTTGTCATCCAAAGCCACATAGCTGCAATAGGATCTTCTCCTTTGCAAACCATAAAACCACCTAAACCTTGGCGTTTTTCTTCTTGTTCGTCTCCAACCCTAAAAGCTCCAGGCAAAAAATCCCTGGGCCATACTGGTTGTTTATAAGCTTCCCACCAATCAGGAAGGAATTCCCAATCGGATTCAAGTAATTTTCGTACTTGTAATTTCATAATATATATAATTTAATTAGATGAGTTAACTGACTCTGAATTTACAGCAAATAATTCTGTTGGATTCAAAGCAAAACTCGCGGGTAATTTTAATCTTACGCTTGCATAAGCCCCTTTAATGCCTGATACTAATTTTGTTGAATCAACAACAACAGCTCCATTTTCAACTTTATAAGTTGTTTCTTGGGATACTATAGGTGCAAAATATTTGCCCTCCTTTTTTTGAAAAGGAAAATCTATAATTGTGCTCATGTTAGCCGTTTTGAATTATTGTTATTTGTACAGGAGCTAATGCAGGAGATATTCTAGTATTTAAATTTGTTACAGTAATTGTACCTTGTCTTTGTACTCCACTAGTATTAGCTGTAGTATTAATTTCAAATCCTGTATCTACAGGTAAAGTTTTATCTGCAGCTGCTCCATCAATTAATATCCAAGAATCAGATCTTGTTAATTCTACATCAACATTACTTGTTGCGGATATAACTACATTTGATCCAGGCGTAGCCGGGAATGGTGTTGGAGGTGCATAAGGTCCTATAGCCGCTGTAACAACCCCGCCTGTTATAGTAGTAAATGCATTTATGTCAGTTGTTGGAGATGTTAATTGAACAGTAAATACTCCATTAAATGGCGTAGAACTAGAACCCGCATCTATAGCAGCCCCTGTGGTGCTAGGTATACTAGCTCCAGCTCCATTAGTTTCTGTTATAGCAAAAGATACGCTAGACGGCGTCATTGTTTTATCAGCTGGTATACCACTATATGTATAAGTAGCGCTTACATTTGTAGTATCAAATTTAGATACTTTGTAAGTACCTGCATGAGGCGCTGCAAATGTCATATAGGTTGTTGTTGCCGGCGTTATCCATGTTAAATTTGTTTTAGCAATTGCTGTAGATACCCCAGATACTCCTACTTCTACAACACCCGAAGACGCAGTTGCGGGCACAGTTAAAGGAACAGTATATTGAACATTGTCTAAATTTCCTGATACTGCCGGCGATGCTGCAGTAACTCGTATATCTGTTGGAGAGCCTGGATTAAATGAAGACAATCCACTTGTATCAATTGTAATATTAGCTGGATCTATATAATAGTCTGCATCTGCTACTACCGTAAATACTACATTAGCGCTTCCAGCTGTATTAAATATTTGTGATGCTGGAGATACATTAGCTAAAGCTACTGCATCAGTTGCATTAACTGTTAATAAGGCTGGTAAATTAGCTAATACAGCACCGGTACCCCCAACAGTAAGCTGTTGTATTGTATTAGAATTTCCTACCACGTAAGTAACTTGGAATACTATATTTCCTTCAGAATTTAAAACTGGTGCGGACACTGTAACATTATTGTTGCCAGAAAGAGTAATTTGGTTTACAAATTCATTATTTAATGCAGTAAACTCATAAGCAAAACTTATAGGCGAAGCTGTAATAACCCAAGAAATAGTTTCTCCTTGGTTAGCACATATACTAGCTTCCCCGGTAATACTTGCATTAATTGCTGTTCCTACAATTTGTAAAGTAGTGTTTATACTTATAGAAGGTGTTGGAACTGTTCCTACACTAGTTATATCAGTTTCAATATAATCTATTTCCCATCCTTCAGTCCCTTCATATCCTATGGTATTAAATTGTTTTATTAAAGAAGGTGCATCATTTAAAATAGGTTCGATATAAGAAGGTTGTACTCCTAAATTGTAAAAATTATTTCTTTGAACAACGGGGTCATCATGTTGCCATAAATTACCTATATAAAACGAGTAATAAGTATTATTTAAACTTATACCTCTTTCTTGTTTAAAGGATTTAAAACTACACCAACCGTTAGTTGATTCATCAAAAGATATGGTGACATAGTTACTACCAGCAGTAGCAACATTAGTATCCTCTTGACTATCGTAGCATGTGCCTAACAAAGTTAAGTTATATAATCCAGAATATTCGTCAAAAGAACCTACCATACTATCAGCAGATTTAAGTGCATCCCTAAAAAAGTCACTCATACCATAATTTGAAATTTGAGTAATTCCATCTCTAGATAATCTTAAAATAACACCGTTGTTTTTATCTGCAAAATACTTTGCAAACCCAAATTCAGCATAAGAAGATGGATTTTGTCCAATTCCAAATTTTCCAGCATATGGTACAATTGTACCTAAAAATTGAGTATTACTCGTAACTGGAACTGCTCCACCTTCTGCGGAATATATAAAATCTTTATCAATAGGAGAATTAGAAACTTTGCTTTCTTGGAATATTAAAAGTCTTGTATCGTCTGCTCCTAATTTTTGTATAGATCCATCTTGAGGATCTAAAGATACAGTTAAGCCACCTTCAGATTCATTAAATTGATTAACATAATTAATTCCTGTTCGTGAATTAAATAATCCACTTGAGTGTATTAAAGTATTAAACCTTCTTTCTTCAGCAAAATTTTCTTGTACTACATAAGCTCTAACGCCGTAATCAAATGCAGTTTCATTATAACCTGCCCTAATTCTGTTAATTTCTATGTGGTCATTACCGGTTCCGCCTGGGTCAAAAGTTAATAATATACAATTAAAAAAATCTATATTTATTGCTGTAGCTGGTATATCAGATACTAATCCACCCGTAGAAGTTTCATAAAATATATCTAAGTCTGATTCTACAGGTTCAGTTTCATAAACACATAATCCTGAGTTTACGGATGCGCCACTATTGTCAATTGTAGTAACTTTTGCGTCTCCTGATGGATTTGCAATAGATTGAACTGATGTTAAGGCATTTGCCCCTGGTAAATAAACATTACTACCATTAACATATTTAGGATATACCGAAACATTACAAGGAGATATAGTGCTACCTGTACTTGGAGGTATTACTGCTGTTTGATCTCTTGGAATTTTATTTATACTATCACCTAATCTTTCTATATTATCTTGAGATGATATAATAGAAATCCAATTGTAATATTCTTGTTCTCTTTGCTTAACTACAATCCTATAAGAATAAGCCCAACTAGGAATTTGATTAACATTAGCAAAAGTAATTCTCAAAGCATTAAAAGCATGGGTAGATGATGCATCATCATATCCCGGTGGAATATACACGCTGTCCCCTCCTGAATTAGAAAGAATAACCGGTGATTGTCTTCCAAATTTATCAGCTAATACAATACCAACTTGATATGTTCTTCTAGACTTTAAAGATAAATTATTTTTACCCGGGCCCCAGTCTTGTCTTGCATCATCTTCTCCTGTTCTTACTACTGAAAAATCTATATTAGGAATATTGTAATTTTGTAAAAAGTTACCATACACTAATCTTCCTCCAACTAATTCTTGGGATTTTGCTACTCTAGGAACAGCATCATAAACCCTTGTTAATTGCCCTGGCGGCAGTGTTCTAAAAGGATCTTGAGACACATACCAAAAGTTAATAAAGCTTTCTCCTGCAACTGGCTTATCCTCAACCACATACAAAGTTGACGATCCTGTTTCTTTATAAACTAGTTCAACTTCAGTTATACCATATCCAGGAGGAGTCGGTATTTGTAATTGTACAGATTTTATAGCATTAACAAAAGTTTCAATTTCTCCAAAATTTCCTAATGACGCAGAAATAGTATCAGTGTTTCCAAGTCTAGAAAAACAAGAAGTTGAAAAAGGAGCTAAAGTACTATATTCGCCGTCTTCAAATTTCCATCTATAAGAAAATCGTATTATTTTATTTTCTAAAAAATTAGAATCTATGGGAGACCCTGCTTCATTATTAGTCCCAACATCTAATATAGTAGGAGATTCATAAGGCGCAAATTTAGCTACTGATGCTAGATTATCAAATGTCCCTGCCCCACCTGCTGTATAATAAGCTGCATCATTTCTTGCTCTTACTACATTTATTTTACGAGGCGGATTTCTATCATCAGTCCAAAACAATAATTCATCAACTAAATTTATTCCAGTTATTTTGTTGTTTTTATGAAAATTTAAATCTGCATTAGAGATAAGAGTTCGTAATTGTTTAGAAGTTTGATCATATTCAAATATTCCATGTGTACCTCCATTGCTTCCATCATATGAGCTATTACTAGTAACAAAAAAATATATCATTTCATTACCTGTATCCCTATACACACCTATAGCTTCCCCATTAGTTATGTTTGCATTACCCACTAGTGTATTGCCTAAAATATTTTCAACAGCCCCCATATCAGATCCTTCTGATTTACTAATATTTATATTAAGGGCTTCCCTATATTCTCCTTGAGGGACTAATCTTGCATCCAAATCGCGGTTCATTTTGGCCGCGCTGAATAATCTTTTTATTTCTGGCATAAAATGTTATTAGTGTTTAATCCACTTAGCTTTATTTCTAAATATTTGAGCCATTTCAGCAACCTTCATGTTTGATATTCTGATTTTAGCATTACGCATTTTTGCAAATGCTTCTTGCTTATATAATGAAGCTGCTCCAGCAGCAGAAGGTCTAATTTTAGATAAATTATATAAAATACTAGCCATAACCGCTTCCTCGGCCATTTTAGGTACGTATACGTTATCAAAATTACCATTATTACCTAAACCATCAGATATATAATTTAGCGTGATATATGTGTCCTGTGTGATTGATGCATCAAAATATATTTGACCTGCATGTAAATCTATAAGACATGTACCATTTATATTCTGAAATTGTGGAGTTAATCCGTAACGTCTTCCATAATATCCAAAATCATCCCCATAAAAATAACCGTAATAATAATCATTAGCAATTTCAGTATTGCCTAATTTATCTTGTTGTTGATATCTATCTATAGTTTCAGAAGTTTCAGCAAAAGCTATATTTCCTTCTTGATCGTATAAATATTTATAATCTTCGTCTTGAGCAACGCCCTGATTTGCATGACTTATTGTGCTAGGTAGTATAGTTCGTTGGACTCCATTATTATCTGTATATTGAATACTTATATAATTAACATAATCAGATGGTAATGACATTTGTCTTAAAGAGCTTAATTGTATTTCAAGTGCTTTTTCAGAATGAAATATATCATAACTAAATTCTTGAACAGCCCTTTGCGCCCAAAAAGCAACCTCGTATCTTGGAACTTTTGTTAAAACTTTACCATCACCAATATAAGCGACTATAAAATTATTTATTATATCATTAAGGTTAGTTCTCCTATAATATCCAGGCACCGCTAATCCAGTGCCGCCGTCTAAAGCGGAATAATTATCTACGTCTAAAGGTTTTCTTGATATTGCCATTATTGTTCAGTTGCTGCGTTTTGTTGTTCTTTACTTTGTGAGAATCCAGTAACATCCCCTTGTTTTATAACAACTCCAGCATATGTTAATATTCTAATAACTAAATTATTTTCTTCCGAAGGATGCAAATCAAAATTATATGATTTAGCAGGAGTGTTATAACTATCTGTTGCAGGATCAAAAACAGTTGGATCATAAATAGGTTCATTTGGTACCCCTGCTGCAATTTGTGCCGCGCTAGGCATAACATATCCCCATTTAGGTCTAACAGGCTTTTTTAAATAATCTGCTTTTACCCCAGTTGTAATACTACTTGGATATACTGTAACCCCTAAATCACCTAATGTATATATAGGTTGAGTTTTAACGGGATAAGTTAATGGTGAAAGATTTATATACTTGACTTCTTCATGAGAAGCTCTATCCGCTACTACATTATCTACAGATATAATACCCACTCTATATAAGTCACTTGGATAAGTAAACACCCCATTAGTTAATGTTAAATCTGCTGATTTATAAAATACATTAATTTTTTCTGCTAAATATGTAGTAGGATCAGAAAAATCACTTTCTAAAAAAGCATTTAATTCATAACTAGCCTCTTTAGCGAAATAACTTGCAAATATTTCATTTTGCGCTTGGTCGGCTAAACGATTAAATTCTTCTGGCGTTATATATCCTCTGTTATCTTTGTTGGTTATAACAAGAACTGTTTTATATACGTTATCTATATTAACCATTAATTTATTTTTTATTTATTTAGATGGTATAAGGTTGATTTCTCACCTTATACCTAGTAGTTATGCAAGTTTTTTAGATAATGATTTCATTAAATCTATTCCATTATCTGTTTTAAAATATTGAGCTAATGCCCCATATGGATTTTGATCAAATGGAACTGTCATTATTTTTTTGCCATTATGAGCAAATTTGAATACAGTATTATCATCAGTTAACATAAGTATACCTGATTCAACAGCTCTATTTGCTAAATTTCTTAAGGTTATATCTTCATCTTGAGATAATTCCATAAAAAGTTTTGGATTTTTACGTGCAAATCTATAAGCATCTCTTTTTAATTCTTTAGAACTTAAACCATTTACACCAGACCCTAATTCTGTACGCATTATTGCTTCAAGATGTTCAATTTCTAATTCTTGAACTAAATTTAAAGCATTTAATTCAAATTCTAATTTATCAACTTCATCTTCTGCTTTTTTAGTGACATCTACTTCTTCCCATAGTTTGTCTTTCATAGGATGATAAAGTGATAAAAGCTTTTGCGTAACAATATCAGTACGAGGCACGTTTAGCACACCATCTTGAAACATTATATGAGTCAAAGATGTATACCCTTCTTGCTCGTCTACAAATAAAGATTTTTGATTAGTAGATAATCTTATTTCTCTATTTAATTTTAAATTCTCATCAAACCACATTAAAGGTTTTCTGGGAGTATGTCTTGTTTGTATAGTGTATGAAACAGGTGATAATTCACTTTTTAATAAATAGGTTCTATCTTTATAAACCCAATTTTTTTCTAATTCAGTAGCACTACTTTGTATTTTTTTTGTTGTTGTTGTCATAATAAAATAATATAAAATAAGAACACAAGGCCCCGAAGGGCCTGTATTCTATAATTAAAAATTAAGCTTTAAATAATACGAAATTATTAGCAGCCTGAGTGATAAGACATCTTTCACTTAAGTAGTTAAGTTTCATCTCATCAATATCAGAAGTTGGAGAACCAGTTCCAACAGATCCTGTAACCCAAGATTTGTTTTTTCTATTCTCAGTTTCTGAAGCTCTATATCTAACATGTAAGAATGGTCTCTTAATGTTTTGACCAAGTTGTTGATCATAAACAGTTGAAGTACCTGCAGGAACTAATGCTCCTTCGATATCTCCGAAACCTCCTCTTGTAGACCAGTCATTAAGATATTTCCAGTCAGTTTTATAGAAGTCATAAGAACCTCTTCTATAACCAGTAAATCCTAATGTAAGAGCCATATCCTCGCTGTTATTAAATACTCCATAAGAAGTACCTTTAGTAACACCAGCAGCTCCAGGGTAAGTACCATTTTGCATTGCAAGGATATCATCAATTTCTAAAGAAAGCTCTCTATTAAGGAAAAGCATGTTTTCTTCAATAGCACCTTGTTTGTCTAATTGCTTAAGTACCGCGTCGAAATCAGTAAGAGATCCGTTACCTGCACCAGCAGCAGCTTGCCCACCGAATCCAGTATAAACGTTTCCTCTTGATTCAAGAGCAGCAAAGAATCCTTCAGTACCTCTAGCGTTTTGAGCAGCTAAACTACCACCAAATGTGCCTAATGTAATAGCAGCACCACCAGCAGTGTATTTAACGCCTTCAACCATAGACATTTCTAAATAGTCTTCCCAACGTAATCTTGTTTCATGTTCTGATTTCATATACCATAGATAACCATTAGCTCCATTTTCAGAAGTAACTTCAATCCAACCGATCTGAGCAGTGTCAGAACCATTAATTTGATAGTTTTCTTTAAGAATAATTGGAGCATTAGTAAATGTAGCATATCCTGGATCTAGCTTTTCAGTAAAGTTTCCAGTACCTTTGGCAAATTCAGATCCATAAGCAATAGCCGTTACAAAGTCTCCAGCACCAATAGCGCCGTGAGCTTTATAAGCTTGAATTTGGAATTGTTGTCCAGCACCTGTAGCACCACCACCAACACCAACGTTAGTACAAACACCTTTAATTACTTCTCCAGTTCCACCCATAGCTGTAGCAGCTCCAGTTTGAACTTGAACCATAATTGTTTGTCCGATTCTAAAGTTACATTGAGTAGTAGCTTGCGAGCTAACACCTAAGCTTGTAGGTTGAGTAGCAGCAGGTACATTAAAGTTAAGTACACCTCCAGATGCAGCATTAGCCGCAATAGCACCTGCAGCCCCAGCAGCTGGCATAGCGCCCGCATTACCTTGAGGTAAACAGTTAGCATATCTTGTGTGTAATCTTCCTTGCTCAGTCCAGATTATTTGATCTGAAGTGGAAGGCATCTCAGCAGATACCATACGAAGGAAAGAACCGATAGATCTGTTTCCATATCTTTCTACTTCTTTTTCGTATACATCTGGTAAAAATTGTTGTGTCCATTGACTAAAGCCAGCGGCTGTAAAGTCAATGTAATTTCCGGCGTAAAGTGCTTTAGTTTGCGATGGTTGCAAAGCAGCTGGCACGCCTGACGTAAAAGCCATAATTGTTTGATTTTAAGTTATTAATTATTTATTTCCATTTAATTCGCAACTTATCAGAAGTAGTTCCTGAAACAACTCTAATTTTTTCACCCCCAGATGTTACAATAGATGAAGCATCTTTTCGAGGTTCCATGTTAATATTTTTAGACTTCTTTTCAGCGTCCCTTATGGCATCGGCACGGCCTTGCTCATAAAAGTGGTTAGCTATTTTATCTGCATTTTGTGCAGAAAACAAGGCTTTGTGATAACCTTTAGCGTCACCAACTTCACCTTTTTCATTTAAAAATTGATTAACAAAATTAGTTATGTTTGACTGGAACTCTTTTACTTTTTTTGTATCGTCCACTTTAAACCTATACTTATTTTCTCCGACCTTAAAATCAAAACCTTTGAACTCATCGTCAAAAACCTTATTAGTTTTGTCAACAAATGTTTTTTGTAAATTTTCGTGTTTTTCTGTTTGTTGCTGAGACTCTTGATAAAACTCCATTGCTTTTTGGTATTCAGGATCAATATTATTTTGCTTACTTAACTTAAGATCAGCATAATATTTTTCCTTAGCTCCTTTAAAGTAGTTTTGAGCATTATAAAGCTCCTCTTTAAAAGCTAATTTTTTAGCCTTTATTTCCGACGGATCATCCGCCTCCTCATCATATGCAAAGTTTTTATTGAATAAAAAATCAACATCATCTGTATCTAAATGAGGTTTTGTTGTTTTGTAGTATTCTCTAAGTAAAGTAGTATTATCAAGTTTAGACAAATCTCTATTAAGATTAACATAATCTTCAACAGATCCACCTGTTTCTTCCATAAACTTTACTAGTTTATCTACATTTTCAGGAAGTATTTGTTTTGATTCTTCCTGTATATTTTCTTGTATTTTTGCTGCAGGAGTTTCTGCAACTTTTTCTACTTTTTTAGTAGACTCTTCATCATCAGTAATTAATTCTAATGGCGAATCAGGAACACTTTCTTCTTTTAATAATTCTTTCTTGTTTTCAGTGGTTTCCTTTTCTTCGGTACTCCGTACGCTTTTATCCACTCCTTGCACACTTTCCGTGTTTTCGGATTCTTTGACAGGCACATCGCTGTCATTTGAGCTCGGTTCTTGAATGGCATCTTTATTAGGTTTAGATTCTTCTTTAGACTTAACTTCTTTAGATTGGTTTGGAGGATTATCTAGGTCAATTTTATAAACCCCATCCTCTTCTTTAATCTTGTACTCCTCGGCAACTTCGCCTTTATCGACCGCATCATTAATTACTGCAGCTTCTTTTTGTTCAGGAGTTACTACATCAGGGTTAATTTCCCCGACATCTTTTACTTGTACTTCTTGTTCTTCCATAATTGTATATAATAAAATAGTTTAAATAATAATTATTTTGGTTCAAATCTTGATAAATCAATACCACCTAAGACATCATTACCTTTAGATTCAAACGACTTCATAGGTTTGCCACTTGAAGGCGGCCCAGCTACGTTTTTAGCGGTTTTTTTAACTTCTGCTACTTCAATATTTGCTTCATTTTGTTGAGTTGCTAATTCTTTTTGAGCTTGTAATTCCATTTCTTTTAATTGCTTATTTAACTCAAATTCATATTGCATTAATTCTCGTTTAGTACGAGCTTCAACTTCCATTTTCTTAATTTCAAATTCAATATCCGCTTGTCTGTATTGAATTTTAGATTCTGTTTTAACTTGTTCAGCCTGAGCTTTAGCTTCTTCTATTTGTATTTGTGCTTGCCCTTGTGCTTCAGCTTGCGCTGCACTCGCGGCTTCTGCTTGAGCTTGATCAGCTTGTTGTTTTTTAATTCTTCTAAATTTTAACAACTGATTAGCTAGTTTAATATTATTTATTTCTCTAATATCAATTGCATCTTCCAAATAAATACTACCGGCGCTTAAAGCAGTTTGGATGTTGCTTTCGAGCATTGTTTTTTCTTCTTCATCAGGCTCTAGCTCTAGAAATATCCCAAAATCATGTAAATTTAAATTTTTTAATTCTTCTAAAGATCCCACAGAAAACATACCTAAAGCCCCTATAAAAGCTTCTTTTGTTGGATGAAAATTAAGAACATCTTTAAATCTTAAAGCAATACATTCTGCTAAAGTAGCAGTAATACACATACTTGCTTGTAAAATATGTCTTGTTGCAACATTGCTATTTGCGGCAGCTAACTTTTGAACCCCTACTAAAGCCTTAGGGTCTGGATCTGAGCCATCTCGAGCTTCGTTTAATCCAGTAACATCCCTCATCATTTGGATATATTGATTATAAGCTCCAATTAAAACTTGTATTTGCCCACCGCCTCCGCCGGGTAATTCTTGGATAGGAACTTTTCCTGGGTTTTGTTCGCCTTCAACTGTTAATGATCTACCTATAATAGAACCAGTTTGAAAATACATATTAAGGGCTTCTTGCGGATTATAACTTGTTCCATTTCCTAAATCTATTTCAGCTAATCCATCCGCATCTAAATAAACACCTGAAGGCGTCATTCTTTGAATAGCTTGTTGTAATTTTAAATGAGTTAGTTGTATTAAATCCGCATAAGGAGTAATCTTAGATACTAAAGATGTTATATTTCCTTTATACATTCTAGGAGCACTTACCACATAATTCATATATACTTTATTAGTATTAGAATTTGGGCGTACCATATTTTCAGCTTTTTTCCACTTAAGTAACGTATTAGTACCTAATACAAATGCACCTTCATATAACACTTCCCTTGATTGAGCTACTCTTTCAAATCGGGTTCTTTTATCTTTAGGAGGATTAAAAGAATCATCTTTTTCAATTGCTTTAGAAGCCCCTGTAGAAGTTTCTTTTATTTTATAAACATTATGTTCCCATGTTTTCCAATTAAAATATAATACTGTAATAGTATTATTGTTATCTAGTCGGCTTCTATTGTTAAATGTACCAACAGTATTATAATCAGTCCAATTAGATCCTTTTTTAGTTAATTCTTTTATTTCTTCATCATCTAAATTAGGAAATTGCTTTTTAAGTTCATTTAATTGAATACGCTTTACCTCACCAAAATAATAACAATCTTGAAAGTTTGGATCATCTGTATAAGACCATATTAAATTAGCTGGATCTACATAATCTAATTTTATACCATCAGTATTGTTAAAAGTATTTTTAACAGCCCCTATACCTAAAACTGTTAAATCATAATCAACTCTACTTTTAAGCTCTTCATATTTATTAGTCAGTAATACATTATTAATAGCTTGTTCTTCAGCAATTTCAATTCCCTGTTTATAGTTTAATTGCATAAACAGTTCTAATTCTTCAGTATTTGCAGGCAATTTATCTTCGGGAACATTTCTAGCATTTACCCCAAGCTCGGTTTCTATTTGAGCTAGAAGTTCTTTAGCGTGTAAATCCCTTTGTATATTTTCTACAAACTTTGTTCTTTTTCCTGTAGCTATTGGGTCTTGAGCAAAAGCTTTAATGCTAAATAACCTATCTTGCATCCCATTAACTATAATATCTACAAATTTAGGTATTATTGGAACTGGTTTCCAATCTAAATTTAAATAAGATAAATCGCCATTAATAGCAAACTCATCCTTATATTTTCTAATAGATTGTTCTCCTCTAGCATATAATCTAAGTTTATGATACTCTTCTCTTGTCTGCCAAAATCTCCCTATACTATTATCTTTATTGAACCATTCTTGTTCAATAGCTCTAGCTACTGAAAGACCATATTTATATGTCCTTTTAACAGCATCTGAAACCGCTTGGCTCGGAAATTCTGTGGGAATTTGCCCTAATTGTTGTGCCATATTTATTTTATTAACTGACTTCTTATTCCTTTATTATTATATTTAGAAAACATAAAATCTAATTCTTTAACTGCTCGTTGAGCATGAGGCCTATACATGTGTTTTCGGCATGCCATAATAGCTAAACCACTACTAATTGAAGCGTCGTGAGCTGTTCTTCTATTTATATCAAATCTTGCCCAATCTTCTAAAGTTCTTTGAAAAAACATAGTGCCATGATTTTCATTAATTTTTCCTACATATTCTTCTATATAAGACTCAATTGCTGCTGCATGAGCTTGTTTTATATCTTCTGAACTATTAGGTATTCCCCCAAGTTCTAGTTCTGATTTAGATAAATTACTTCTAGTTTTATCAGGACGATTCATAGAAAATCCTCTATAACCTCTTCTTTTTAAATGATATAAAAGTCTGGGTTTATTATTTTCAGCCAAAATTGGCATTCCATAAAATACCAAAGCCATAAGAACATCTTCAAAAAATATTTCAGCAGTTTGAGGCCTAGCAATATATTCTAAAAAAAACTTAGTATTTGGAATATCACTAGCCATGGAAAATGTTGTAAGACCATGTAAGGCTCCATTTGAACCCCCTCCTCCTACTGTTCCTGATATATCATATGAATCACAACCAAAAGCTCCCAATCCATCATTACCAGGATATTTTATACCATTCTTTATTATTATTTTATTTTGCAAATCTACGGGAGGAAGCCAAGATACATGAAACCTACCATTTATTGCAGGTTGCCAAATTACATCCGTATCTTTAACACCTTTTCTCCACGCAAAATTTCCACGCACTACATGCCCTGCCATCGCCATTTCTTCATTAAAATCTATTTGTTCATATATTTTAGTTAAATTAAATAATGAATTTAAAGTTTCATCACGGAAAGCATGTTTTTCCGATCTTGGAAATTGCCTATAATATTCATTTAAAGCATCTGAATCATTTTTTAAACCTTCAACTTCATTTTCCCAATGGTCAATGACTCCCGTAAAGATGAGTTCACCATCAATTCCCTCAACCGCTTCTGATGGTGTATTGAATACAGGGAACCCATACTTATCGATAAATCCTTCGAATCCCCATTCCATAGGTATGAACAAAGCATATAATCCACTTGTAGTCTGGCCATTGCGATTTCTATTTGTGACATCTGAATTATAATATAGTTTTTTAAAATTATCCCCTCCTTTATCTAATGCGTTAGAAGTAGATCCCATCATACATTTACCAACTATTTTGGATCCGAGCCTGAGACACGTCTTTGTGACCCTCCAGTTGTTGAGGATATTATCGGGACGTTCCCATTTCCCCGATTCATCATGGACGAGGAGTTGTAACTTCTCCCCATCATATGAGTTGTCCCCGGTGTTCTTCCAATCAATGGTTGTATCCAATCCTTCTTGTATCTCTTCCTCGGTATAGGCGGATGCGGCAATGGATCTTCTTGTGAGTCTTCTTGACGGAACTTTATACGATAATTCTGTTTTGGGTCTTTCCATCCCATCTTGTATTGGTTTAAAGAAGAAGGGATAATTAGTTGAGATCGGTACCACCTTATCTGTGAACATCTTTTTAGCATCTGCTCCAGTCTTAGATAGGATCCCAAACCTAGAGTCCTTTGAAGTTGTAGCCTGGTTGACACACTCAGCTGATGCCATGAAACTAAACCCAGACCGTCTATTCTTAAGATAGCACATTCCGTAACATCTTCTATCCAATTTGCACGCTTCCCAAAAGTAGAAAAAAATTCTATTTGCTTGTCTAAAATCCGGTGATCCCACGTCGATTTTGGTCCAGTTGAGATAGATATAGTGCGATCCTGTAATGTAACAGGGATCCCCGTTACACATGAACCAGTAACCATCATTACGATAATTAAATTCATTATCAATGTACTCGTAATAAGATTCTTTAGTACTTTCAGCTTGCCCTTTAAAATCATATAATGTTTTTATTCTTGTTAAAGAGTTAGGTTTATTTCTTTTTCTAAAATATTGTTCAGATTTTTTTAAATCTTGCCCATCTATTTTTTTAGGAGTTTTAGGTAAACCTACCTTAAGACCTTGTATTTCATAAATCTCTCCTAATGTACCATCTCTACTTATAATAACACAATCCAATTCTTGGTTATAACCTGGTTGAAATTTTTTATGCTTATTATGATGTTTAATACTCTTTTTTGAAAGGTGATTATCGTGTATTTTATATAAAGTTTGTTTATACATTACTTAATCCGATTTTCAACTCCTAAAAATGTTTTAGAATCTTTTATATCTTTTTTACTTTCTGTTAACTCTTCTATTTTATCAATAATTTTTAAAGAATCATCTATAGCTACCCATTTTGCTTGAGCTGCTGTTTTAGCTTTTTCTGGATCTAACTCAACTAAATCTATTGTTTGTCTAATAACTTTTTCAAGTTCTACTAAAGCTTTATCAGCTGCTGAAATTACTTTTTGTCTTCGATCCATAATTAATTGTTATATGATTTGATAAAATACGATATAGTTTTTCACCTTCAATTTCAAATTCGTATTCTGAATCAGGTGTAAACCCCACCACGTCTCCAATAGAGACTCCTAATGAGCTTAAACTATCGTTAGTATATGTTAGTATCCCCGATAAATTTTCGTCTGTTTTAAGAGCCCATTTATCATTTTTATATATTGGTTTTACAAAGCAATATTCAGGAAAACATTCCCATTTATTATTTTTTTTATAAGCAAATATTTGATCTTTTGCAACAAAATATTTGTTTTCACTAATAAAATTAGCAGAATTTTTTTCATTGCCCCTTACATCAAACCATCGCCTAAAAACATTATGATGTATTATTACTTCGTCACCAGGTTTTATTAATGAATTATTATATGCAGGAACTTGTACTACAGTACCTATTCTATTAACAAACATATAATCTCTTTCTGTTATTTCTGTATTAACAACTAATTCCTTACCTTCAACATCAACAGTGTTGTTGTAGCGATTTTCAGTAGATATAATATATTCAAATAAAGATTGCATTAATAATCTAAATTATATTCAACAGATATAGCCATATTGGCATTAAAGTGCTTCCAAGGAAGTATTTCTTTATTTTTAGTTATAAAAATTTTATAAGCTCCATCCTCCTCTAATATATCTGAGATTTTATGACCCCCATATACTTCTTGACCTACAGAATAATGCATAGCTTCATTCTTATAATCAGTACCTATACTAATTTTTCTAATTAATTTCATTTAATTTAAATTTATATTAAATCTGAATATTCACTTGGAACATCAAATCCAGGGCAATCTTTGCTTGAATATTGATTATGCCCAGATATTTTAGTTATACTATGATTATTAATTAATTCTGTTAATAATTCTTTAATTGATTCTTTTTGTTCCTCAGTTCTTGTATCTCTCCCCTCAGTAATACCTCCTCCTATATAACAAATACCTACTGTGCCTTTATTATGCCCTTTGCAATGAGCACCTGTTTTACTAAGTGGTCTACCTTCTTGAATTGTTCCGTCTAATTTTATTACATAATGATAACCAACATCACTCCATCCATTACCATCTACATGCCACTTTCTAATATCCTCCACATCGAAGTCTTTACCCTCTGGAGTAGCACTATAATGCAAAATTGCTTCGTTTATTGCTCTCATTATTATTTATGTTTATTATTTCCAAATACTTTTTCCACACCACGTGAACCAAAATAACCTCCAATTACGATAGTAAGAAGGCCAGTAATTTGATCAAGAGGATATTTTAAATACCAACCTACAACATAGCTTACTGTTAAGAAAACTAATATTAAAGGTCGTACATTAGCCGCAAGCCAACTCCCTGATCTAGCATCTGCTACCCAACGTCTTGTAGTGCCATCAATTTCAGCACGTTCTAATTCTAATTTTTTAAGGGCAATAGCTTTATCTCCTTCAGACATATCACTACCCCCTATTATTGCTTGAATAACACTCCCTACTGGAGTGTCACCAGCAATTTTTCCTACAACGTCAGGAATTTTGTTTAACAAAAATTTTCCAACGCCAGTATCTTTAAATTTCTTTTTATTACTCATTTAATTAAATTTATTTAGCAAATGCCATATATATAAATGTTTCTCCTGTGGCATAATTGTTACCTTGCCCTGTTGTATTAATAACAAATCCAGTTGAATTAAAAATAATACTGTTAGCTGCATATTCAGCAGCATCGCTCTCAGGGCGTAATGTTTGTCCAGGATTATTTCCTCTTTCGCTATCAATAATTACCCATTCTTGATTTCTATCAACATTTTTTAACATTACCCATGCTGGTTCAAAATCTGTAGTAATAGTAGGGCTACCTGCAGTTTGTGTAGCTGTATATGTCCCTATTTTACTATAATTAGCTACAGAATGCCATAAATATGCAATATACCTTCCGCTTGATACTGGATTAAAAGTAGTAGCTGTTGGAGGCGTAGAGCTCGTAGTACTTTTAGCAGCAGTGCTATTTAAAACTAAATAATTATAATTTGCATCAATAATACCAGGTGGTATATAAACATACCAATCTTGAGATATATCTAGAGCTTTTTGGATAATGAGCTGAGGGGTTAACTTGAGACCATGCCCCACTGTGCCTGATCCCGTACTGTCATTATAGCTTACAATACTAAATCCAGCATCTTGATTTGCTGATACTTGACTTTCTATGCTTCCATCATTATTTCTACCTGTATAACCTGGTTTTACATAAGTTACATTAGAAGCAGTACCATTATAATTCCCGCTAAGATCATTAGCTGTTTTATTGAATGTATAAGCAGCTACACATCCTGCGCCCGCTGGAAAATTAAGAATATCATTATTTGAAGCAGTTTCATTATATAAAGAAGTAACTTCAGAAGCACTTAAAGCTGTATTAAATATTCTTGCTTGATCTATTTTACCGTTCCAAAAATCACTAGCAGTATTCCAATATCTACCAATATAAAAATCATTACCAGTAGCTATTTGAGATCCTGTACCAATACTAACTGTATATTCTAAAGATCCATTTTTATAAACTTTAGCTTCTCCAGCCGAGGTATCAACTGTAAAAGCAACATGAGTCCAAACATCTGATAGAAGAGGTACTGTATTACTATTTGTGTTTCCTTGATTACTGCCATCGCTAAATCTTGTATATAAATTTCCTGTTCCTGTTACAATACCAAAATCAATACCATTATAGTTACCGGTATTACCATTTCTGTTACTTATTATATCTC
>Ga0208130_1000085_pt1 | contig 47939 bp, 70 predicted proteins | sample ETNtaG_31_FD_185771 | JGI IMG/M metagenome (GOLD analysis project Ga0208130, IMG submission 185771) | Marine microbial and viral communities from oxygen minimum zone, Eastern Pacific Ocean - ETNP201310SV78 (SPAdes) (version 2) | ecosystem: Environmental > Aquatic > Marine > Oceanic ... | reverse complement strand
AATTCTCATATGCACAGGAGGTGTAGTGCCAGGAAATGGCACGTCACATGTGATATCTACAATGGATCCTTTAACAACACTGAATTGACCAATCAGACCAGGAAATACGTTAAACAGACCAACGAATTCAAACCTACCAGCATTCAAGAAGGATGAAATCCAGTTTGCTTCATTAGTAATCTCACCATCAGCAACATTCTGAATGGTATTACCTTCCAGTCTGATTGTAGATCCGTTGATGTTGAAGTTGGAAATAGCAGTCAGTTTGACCTTGTTACCTTGGATGGAAACATCACCAGTGTATGCAACGTTGTGATCACCAGCGATAACCTCTGCAGATTTCTGCTCTTTCTTGTCCTGCACCTGACCTTTCAGTTGAGCACCATTGGGGTGACGACCATATTTGTCAGCACCAGGCACACGAGGATAGTCATAACCATCCCAAGGCACTTGCCTTGCATAAGAGAAGTCTGCTTTCTTGTCTTGGTCTTTCTCTAGTTTGTCAAGTTTACGCTCTTCTTTCTTAACACCCTTAAGGATTGCATCCTCGTTTGCTTGAGCATCCTTATCAGGTTGTCCAGTGCTAACGCCACCACCACTGGTCTTCTCTTTATTATTAGGTGGTTTCTTAGATGATCCAGATGCCTCTGCTTGAGGACCATTACTCATGTTTTCATTGAATGCACCGATAACCTCAAGGTTGAAGTTACCCATGACTTTCAAGTTATAGTCACCTTCAATGGTGACACACTTATTACCTTTAACATCTGTGCACTGGTCTCTTGCAATGATCTTTGTTTCATTGTTAGGGACATTGGTGTGCTCATTACCATATGAGTCTTGGAATTTAGTAACACCACCAGGACCTTGCACGATTGATTTGAATTTACCAGGCGTTGCATCTTCGATGTGCTTGGTGCCATTCAACCAACCCTGCACTGCCATTAGTGTAGGATCAATTCCTTCAAATAGACTATTAATATATGATTTACCACTGGTATCACCAGAGTAATCCGCCACACTAGCATAAGGTGTAGACTGGATGAATGTGCTTAGGTTATCACAATCAGTGGACCCCAACAATGGGAACCACTGTTTCGACTTCGGTCGTTTAATTTTCCTCCCGCAGTCTTTCTTAACAAATAGACCCAGCAGCATCTTAATGAAACCAATAAGATCACCCCAGTCAAGTGAAGTAAAATCAATGGAGAAGATCTGCTGCAAAGTCTCACCGATCTGCCTTGCTTTAGATGCTAGTGCTTTTGCAGTATTAATACCTTTTACGACAGTGGATGCAATCTGTCCTACCTTTTCAGTTGCTGATTTAATACCACCAAGGATACGATCAGTAATACCTTGGACTTTGTTTTGAATGAGTTGACCGATGCTGGACTGCACAACCTTGTCAACAATCATATTTGCCATACTATTGGCAAACCCACTCACATCCCCTAGCGCACTTTGCACCAGTCCTAACCAACCAGGTGGAGTAATACAGAAGAGATCTAGGATTGTCTGTAGCAGATCCATGATACCCATCAGCACTGCCAGTGGGATAAACTTGGAGACGATCTTCACGATCTGATTGACAACCTTAGCAATAACTTCTGCCAAGAATTCTTTTAGTGGTGCAAGGATACCAGACAGACCACCTGAGATAAAGTTAAAGATCTTACCTAGGTGCTCCAGCATCTTATCACCAGACACAGATTTACCTGTGATCATTGACACAAATGTGCCAGCAGGATTAGTTGCCAAAGATGATGCCATCGTGCCCAACTCAGTGAGCATACGAGTCATATCTTTTTCAAAACCATCACCAGCAGGACCAACCGCACCATCAGCAATACTCTGTGCTTGTGTAGGAGGTTTGATTGGGTTACTAACTGCGTTACCCTCAGTAGTTTGCTCAGCAGTGGAGATACCCGTGCCACGGGATTCTTCCTGTCCACCGTTTACATCAGAAGGTTGCTCAGACTGAATCTTAACCAGTGGAGATCCAGAGTTAATCTCTGTGCCATCCATTGCTGCCTGGTTAGGGTTGACAGCACGCTTCTCTGCCTGTGTACCATCTGCAACAGTTGTCCGCTTATCATCTGCCTTGGTTTGGAAACCACGAAGTGCACCCATGACACAAGGGAGTTGTGCTTCTTCACCATCAAGGAAGAAACCAAGGACCCATGCACCAGACTGCAATTCAGTGCCAGTACCTGCGTTTTTTACTTGTGCTTTGTCTGTAGGGAGCAGTACAGTTGCCCATGGCAATGTAGATGTAGGGACAGTCTTAGTATAGTCTTCCTTAGTTTGGTGACCAGTATACCATCCAAGGATTCTTACCTTGACACGACCCAACCCAGCAGGATCATCGACATTCTCGACCTCTCCTACCCACCAAGTGTAACCGTCCTTGCCAGCAAAATCTGAGCGTTGTTGCATCTTATAAAGGGTTTCTTTTATTTAGTCACTCTCTTGAAATGAAATTCTCCTTTATCTCCTTCCTTACCCCAAACTAATTCGCCAGTGTCAACTTTTCTACCAGCATCACGGGCAAAGTACTCGTAATCATTGAATTTCATTGTGCTTTCTACTTCAAGTCCTCTAGAGACACAAGGACCGTCAGGTTTTCCTGTCCAGTATTCGCCATCCCATACAATACAGTAGGGACAACCATATTTCTTTTCAGGATCTAATAGGTTTACTGATTCTACTCTTACCAAACCATCAGTCTCATATCTCCAGAAGAAATAATTATGACGATATGGTTGTGAATCATTCAGATAATTATACCATGATTTGAATTCTAGGACGCCATCTTCTACCTTAGTGTATCTAAGGTGAATCATTGGCCAAGTCCTCGGGTTACTGAATGCTTGATGTTTATTTAACCAATGCCCCAATATAAGCTCTTCAAAGTTCCTCATAACCCTTTCATGGTTAATTATAATAATAAAAAAGGAGGTTTGTCAACCCCCTTTATGTATCACTTTTTCTTGTATCTATTTTTAATCGCGTTAAGAGCAAGCGCTTGCATAAAGGACTTTGGTCCATTCTTGATCAGATTCTCTTCCCATTCAATCTGCTTTTTAGTCCTTACAGGTTGTCTATTAGTCTTCATATACTAGACACTCTGGTTCTGATGGGAATTGATCGCAATAAAGCTCGAGATATGTGGGATCGTGATGATCTCCTGCTTCGATCTCTTTCTTGTGATGCTCTTTGTATTCCTCTAGATCATGCAATTCGCCTTCGATGTGACGACGCATTTGAGGATTTGTGTTAGGGTTATCCAGAATTTCTTTATCCTTCTGGATATGTGCTTCGATATTTTCCATTGTTGTTAGAAGCGTATAGGATTAGTAGTTTTGTTTTTTGATAGAATCCCTTAGTAAGGTCATCTTAGTTGTAATACCTTCCTTTCGGTAGATATGTTGTAATGATGCAATTAGATAATGACCACTGTAGATCAGGTCCTCTTTAACGGTCTTACCTTCTTGCTTAGCGGCAGGGATTGCGACCTGTATAATATGCCCCGCCCCTAGTCCAGTATTGCCAGGTACTTCAACCTCCAGTTTGATTGCTTTAAGTAAATTGTAGCGAGCCGCTGCATATTCTGCAACGTTTAATGTATCTATATGGGTGGTGGTGCCGTTGTTAGCATCTCCTAACCCTGCTTGATTCTTAAATGCAGGCACAATTCTGATCTTATTTCTGGTTGGTGATGCTTCCATCATCTTACCAACTTTATATGGTGGCTCTTTTTCAAGGGTGCTAGCTCTCTTGAATAGATCACCAAATTTCATTTCTCTAGGTCCAGAGATTGTCCCAGCAGGTGAGCTCTTCTTATCGGAAGTAGCACCTGTCTGTGTCATTGAGCTGTCTGTGGGCTTAGGAATGGAGATACCAATCGCTAGAGATTTGTATGCACCATACCTCATCTTCTCGATATGGTTTGCCTTATCAGGGAATTGCACTGTCTCAATGTTATAGAAACCGCTTGTCCCCTCTACACCTTGCTGTGTGTAAGTATACTTAAACTTATCTCTGTCTTCCATCAGAGCACCTTCACACATACCATCGATGGATCTAAATTGGAATCCATCTTTATTTTCAAAAAACATATATCCAGACTGAGCTGTGGATACATTACCTTTACCATTCTGTCTGGTTACTTTGTCACCGATGTATGCGATACAGTCAGTAGGTCTCCAGTTTGGGCTGATAAAGCTCAGCTTACTATGTGCCTCGAAGTTTTTCTCCCGAGCCTTCTTGTTATCTGCTTTGAGATACTTCTTGACAATATGTCTAGGGATATTGTCTACATTCTTAGATCCTTCACCAGGACCAAATGCATTGAATACCTTGTTTAACTCGTTGTTATATGCCTCAGGTGACACACAGTGCAAAACAAACATCTGAGCTCTCTCACGCTTGATCACTGAGCCAATCTTATAGACTCTGAGCTTAATGTTTAGTGGAGAATCCTTAGATGAATCTGTTACCAAGTTAATACTAACAGTCTCACCACCTCTCAACATTTTGTTGAAGTCAGTAGCATCCACAACAGTGATATCACATCTTAGGAAAGGTGATTCAATGGATTCAACATACTTAAATGACGCTACAATAGCTGCCATATCAAAGACTCTCTCACCCTTTTGGCGTGCCTTGGCATCAATCTTTTCCTTAGGATCGATCTCGGGCTGAATCTCGATGCTTAGCTCGTTGAGTTTATACTGTTTTGACTTTCTCTCTGCCATATTACATCAAGTTAAAGGCTTCCGTATTGGAATCAGCAACCAACCCAAACTTAGGCTGGAAGAAATCATCTACGTCATATTTATCCTTACCAGGTAGGAAACTCAGGACCTCTGTGTCACCTGCAGCTGCACCTTGTTTCTGCACTGCACCGATTGCTTGACTGCTTGCCTGTTGGTATGCCTGAATTTCTTCAGCTCTCTGTTTAATAGCGTTTGCCTTATTTTCCTTACGGTCCTGCTCTTTACTATCAATAGTAGATCCAGCAGTAGCACTAGGTTTAAGTGAGCTCACCATGTCTGGGCTGAATGCTTCCTTCAGCATATTGAAGGACTCTTTCAGTCTATCAATAGGTGACTTACCTTCTGTTTTCTTGTCTTCTCCTGAGCTGTCTGAGCTGCCGCTCTTACTCTCATTATTCCTTTGACGATTCTTCTCATAGGCTGGTGTCGTATCACCAGTGGATGCATCTGTTGCAGTGACACTACCAGATGCTGCCATCGCCTTATACATCATCTCAGGGGTGATGTGTGCTTTATTGCTACCTACACCTGCATAGTATGACTCACCTTTCTTGAGCATCTTTTTATGCCCCTGCATATCCTTAGGGACAGGGATTGCAGCCCAGACTCTAGACAGTCTGATCATTGCCTCATCAGGATCATCCTTCATCATCTGAGGAGTCACACCTGCTTGACCCTTACCGATGAGATACTTAGCGATCTTTCTCTGGTTTGACTTATTATACTTTGCTCTAGCAGGATTCAGCCCAACTGCGCGAGCTCTGCTTACCAAGAATTCAGGCATGTTTTGATACATACCCACTGCACCAGTTGCCTTACGAGCAACCTCTGAGATAGTCATCTTAGTGGCACCCTTGAGCACAGTGCTTGGATACATTGCCTCATATCCACCTGAGCCCGACTCATACTTAGCGATGAGATCTAAGACTGCATCAAACTCACCACCACCAGAGAATTGTGGTAGTTGATAACCACCCGCCGCGGCCTCTCTCCATCTTAGGGAGGTGAGTCCATGATTTCTGTCAGTTGCAGGAGTATCAAATGGGACAACAAAGGCACCACCAGCAGCCGCCTTTTTATACCCCACCCATTCTGTGCCATGACCAATGAAAGATACAGATCTACCACCATCAAGGGACACAGGATAACCTGACTTCGGACCTTGGATCCATCCACCTGCTGCCCTTCCCTTATTCCAACCGAATACGTTGCCTAGTAAATTACCAGCGCCTTTGATTAAACCACCAACAATAGGAATATTGCCGACCATATCACCAACTGCACCAGCTAAACCATTGGCGATTGCTTTGAATGGAAGCATAAGAAGCTCACCGAATCCACTCAGTAACTTCTTGACTTCTTCCATTTGGTGGCTAAACCACCCTGTAATCTGACCAGGTATGGTCATTGTGCCACCTTCTTCCGCCTCAGGTAAACCAGGCGGTGGACTGATTGAAGGTGTGACTATCTTACCACCAGCAGCCTTACCTTTGACTTCTTTATCTTTCTCAGCTTTACCACTAGGTGCAAAGAATTTAAGGACTGCCGTCAATCCTTTCAGCAGTAATAGCAGTGGTGCAAATATAACTTTAACGCTTGTGCCAACGATCTTCTTGATCATAGGCATATGGGGCTTGAGGAATTCGATGAATCCTCCCATCACTGCTCCCAGAGTATCAAAGAATTCAGTCAGACCATCCTTAATAGGTGCGATAGCAGCATCAAACACCTCCTTCATCATTGTAAAGAATTCTTTAATAGGAGTGACCAGTGGCTCCATCATGCCACCGATAGACTGTCCTATCTTTCCACCTAGGAAACCACCAGCAGCACCAGCAACCATACCCATGCCAGGTATGCCTGTTGCTGCACCCAGAGAAGCACCGATTGCTTGACCAGCACCTGCACCAACACCTGCACCAACTACCTCAGAGGTGCTACCACCACCTGCTGCAACCAGTGAAGCCGCAGCTGTGCCAGCTGCAACAGAGCCCAAGATAGCTCCAGCTCTCGTGCCTGGTCTAAACTTCTGACCAAAGGTCTTCATCTTACTGAAGAGTTTACCACCCTTCATCAAGTTACCCAGACCTGTAATCAATCCCTTGAGCACATTGGCGAGACCAGAGATCATCGCCTTGGGATTCTTAAGGAATGCGTATGCACCTAACAGAGGTACAAACCCTATAAGGAATTGCCCAAATCCTAAGAGACCTTTCAGACTGATTGGATTCTCAAGGAATTTTGTAATGCCATCAAATGACATACCAACCAGAAAGCTGGTGACTTTGTAGATAGTTTTACCTATCGCAAACAGTCCTTTAGCTAACTTCTGGACTTTATCTGGATTTTCAATGATCCAATTAAATATGGCGAATTTGATAAATCCACCCATTATCCACATAAACAACTTACCTAGAGTCCCTAGGATGCCACTCAGAGCACTCTTTCCTGCAGCCTTGAAATTCTCCATGGCATTCAGGAAATGAGCCTTAGAGGTCATTTCAACTTCATCTTCAGCGCTGTCTCTGCCTGCCTCCTGCTCTTTCTTCTTATCTGCAGCAGCTTTCCTACGCTGCAATCTTTTCTTATCAGTGTCAGCTTTCTTTTTGCTTCTTGTAATACTGTTAGCTGACGCTACTTGAGCTGCAACACTCTCTTTGATAGCGAGATTCATATTCTCGCATGTCATAGCTACACTATTCAGTGTTGCACCAATACTATTAACACCACCTAGGAGATTCTTCATCCCCAAACTCATATCACTCTCTACATCTGTCAGTCTCTTGGCTGCAGTGAGTGGAGTGTATTTCTTGGCAGCACCAGTCAACTTCCCTTTGAAGGAAACATACTTATAGAGCCGAGCTCTCTGTATTTTTACTTGTGGTTGCTGGATATCTGCCATTACCTAGTTAGCATTCCATTTGTAGTGTTAACTTCGACGATTCTATTTGACACGCCGCCCCCATTATTTATCGGGATTTCCACAGGTACTTTGACCATTACAGGTATTGGAAGAGATTCTTCCAGCTCTTCCTTCTCAACCTGGTGAGCTTTCTCTTTCAATACATTCATAGCTGTGATCTGTTGATTCACTGCAGTGTCTGTTGCACTCATACTGACACCAGCACCAGAAGATGCAGTGCTAGTAGGAGCAGGAGCTGGTGGAGCAGGATTCAATGACTCAGAGAATCCACCACCAAATGCTTCCTTGAGCTTGTTAATTGCTTCTTTGATTGACTCAACTCTAGTAGCAATGGTGTCTTTCTTCTCTTCTTTCTGCTCCGTCTCAGGTAAATCTGTCCCAGAACTATCACTCGGAGCTCCTGCACCAGGTGTCGCTGCAGTTTTAGGGGAAGTGGATGTACCATCAATTTCTCTAACAGTGGAATCACCACCCATATAACCGCGTGCCTTAGCACGGATGATATTACCACCCTCACCGTCTTTACCACCTTTCTTCAGACGTAAGAGGTCCCAACGTGTGCCATCACCACCCCACATTGTAGGACCATAGTTATCATTCTTAGGCAACAGACCATCTTTACCAGATGCTGCCTCAGCATGAGTCATCACATTCTTAACGTTGATATCATTAGGACTCCATCCCCATGCTTTACCAACGTTGGCAATTTCTTTTGCCAATGCATCGACCTGCACATCCTTTACAGGGACACTCCAGTAATCTGGATTACCACCCATAGCAGCGATACTCATACCAATACCACTACTGTTTCTTAGGTAGGTATGTGCAACACCAGATCTCTGATCATATGGGTGTGCCTTATAAACACTACCATCACCCTGAATGATGCTGTGGTAGTGACCTTTAGATTTGAAGTTATATCCGCCACCTGTCCAGTGAAGGAAGATCTTTCCACCCTTAGCGTATGGTTTGGGTTTCTTAAATTTTTCACCCCCTGCCATTCTGTCTTCGGAGGTAGTACCTTGTTTAGGACGCTTCTTCCTAACAGCACCACCTCTTGCACGCATCTCTATGGATCCATCAAATGGTCCACCCTCTGAGAATTGATTAAAGATGCCGTCTAACTTAGCAAGCTCTCCAGAAATATTTGTCCTAATTACTTCACCCAAAGGTCCAAGCAACTGCATGACCGTTTTAATGGTCTTTAGAATACCTGTGCCAATAAACTTTGCGAGTGTGATTTGAGGTAGGTTTACATACCCACCCTCATCCATCTTAGGTGCATCAACCTTACCACCTGCAGCTTTACCACCTTTATCTACATCAAATGCGTTAAAGGTAAAGAAGTCAAAGATACCAGCAGCAACACTGCCAGGATTCATCAATCTCTTGACATTCCTTACAACAAGAGAAACTGTCTCACCAATAATCTTAAATCCCGTGCCAAATACAAACTTGACAAATGCACCAATAATTTTGAATGCACCACCAAGCAAGAATCCAACTAAACCACCAATAACCTCAAAGAATACACTGAGGAAGCCCATCGCTTCATCCAAGAGAGGTTTGAATGCAGCACCTATCACCTCCATACTAATACTGAAGAGCTGCTTAAGTGGCTCAACTATGCCTTGCATAGTGTCACCAATAAAGGCACCAAGTTTCTCACCTAAGAAACCACCAATGGCACTACCAATCATAGGTGCCAAAGGACCTAGGAAAGGTGCGATAGCAGTGACTGCTGCTGCACCAGCAATAGATCCAGCTGCCTGACCTACACCAGCACCAACTGCTCTACCTTCTGCTTCACCAGATGCAAGACCTGACATTGTGCGAGTGATACCACCCACAGCAGCGAATGCACCAGTTGCTAGTCCACCTTTAACACTACCACCACCAATTCTCTTCAGCGCTCCACTAGAGCGCATACCCATCTTGGAGCCTTTGAATCTATTAAAGGCACCACCCGCTCTGCCCTTAGCACCTTTGTAGATATTGCCAGCTCTACGACCTATATTGTCCTTAGCTCTACCTAGTGGACCGCGTGTGCTCTTAAATCTACCTTCAAACTCACCAAGCTTACCTTTACGCTTGGCGGCTTTACGCATCGCCTCATACTCTTGCTTAGTATAAGGTCTGCCCGTTTCTTTATCAATATACCCGTTTTTGAATGCCTGCTGACGCTGCTCTGTGGCGGCATTCTGTTTGCCCAAATTCTGGAACATGCCCATGACCATTCTTGCGTCAGTGACAAGTTTCCATGGTCTCATCAAATAGCGGAGACCCATCAAGCCTCCAGCGAGTTGAAGTATTCCACCAACAAAGCGGAATCCTCTCTTAATACCTGACTCATTGAATCCACGACCAAAGATATTGGTCAGTCCATCCATGATTGAGCCTATTGCAAGGCTCGTCAATTTGAAGACGAATTTACCTATCGTCCAAAATAGTCTGGCAACCTTTACGATCTTATCGCCATTCTTACTTAACCAGTCTAAGGCACCAAATACAATAAAGTATTTGAAGATGGTCCCTAAGAATCCCATCAACTTACTGAAGAAACCCATCGGTTTCTTCATTTTCTTCTTACCTTTATCTACCTCTTTCGGCACCTCCTTCGCCATTTCCTCGGAGGCTTGCTCTGCTACCTTTCTCTTCTTTGTTGCTCTCTTCTTCTTGAGAAATGTTTTAACCCTAGACCACAAAGAGACTTCTTTCTTGACATCATCCTGAATCTCTTTTACATCTTCCCTACCTTTATCAGAAAAGAATTTTGTCTGAAATTCTAATAGAGTTGTAGTCTCTTTTAAGTTATGTCCGACTCCTTCTACACCATTACCAATTCTATTGAAAGATAAACGCAAGGCATTAAAAGACTGACCAAAGTTGGTTTTACCCGACATTGGTTTGATCTTTACAAACTTTCTAATAGTTGCTTCTGCCATTAAAGTGACATTCGTGATTGATCTTGTTTCTGGCGTCTTTCCTCTTCAGCGAGGTGAGCCAATAAAAGATTCACATATACATCTCTTTCCCAAGGCATCAAATTTTCAATCTCAGTGAGACTGTATTTGTGATGCTGCACTAATGCAAAGTTAGTCTTGTAGTAATTTTCAAGACTATTATGCATTAGGCTTAGGCGAAAAAAGCCGCTAGTCCCTCAAGTTTAATTTCATTATCTACACCTGTCTTAGGATTCTTGACATTCAAGGTATAAGACAGTTTGGGCATAGTTTCAAAGAATGTCTGAATCTTAGCAAATTGATCAGAATTCAGATTCTCAAGAAACTCGATTGCTTCTGCTTTCGTGAAATCAGTGTGAATTTCTTCGGTGTCATATACTGCCTCAATACACTGCGCAGCAAGATCAAAGATATCATCTAGATCTGCTTCATCTTTCATGTTTTGGTTGATAAAGAGATCCAGTGAAGGATACTTCATCTTGATACCAATATCATCATTGAGCATGATCTTCTGCTTGTGTCCTTCAGGGATGTTGAGCTCAACTTCCTCTAGAGGCACAGAAACTTCGACCATTGTTGTGTCATCGTCAGGGCAAGTGACTTTGAATTCACTCACTTCAGCAACCGCTTTAGAGCGAATGCGAAGGAAGATATACTCAATCTCAAAAGTGGCAAGTGACTCAATTTTTTGTTTCAGGTTTGTGCAGTTTTTGATGATAGTCTTAACTGCTTTAACCATCTGTTTCTCATCTTGCGATTCCATTGCAAGATATAGTAGTTTCTCTTCTTTTACAAGGAAAGGTCTATAATTAACCTTTTGACCAGTAATCGGAAGTGTCAATTCATATTCAGGAATTGCAAGCTTAGGTAAAGGCATAATACTCCATACTATTAAATCTATTTAGATGCCATATCTGGCGACATCTGCCTGTGCGATAGGAATACCCAATGTCCTAGCGACATCGGAGAATTGGTTAACAATACGATCAGCTTTGTTTCCATCAAAGGAGATATTCTCTGATACAGTGTCAAACCTATATCTCTCATAGTAGAATTTAACATCTACCTTGATGAGATCTGTGGGTCCGTTAGTCAAATTCATAGCAGACATGTCATAAGGGAATGCCCCATACATCTGCCATACACCAGTGACTCTATTTAAGCGAAGCTCTGCATCAGTCAAAGCGTCCTTATATTTAACACCTGACCCAGACTCCCACTTACTTATAATAATGTTAGTTGTATATTGATCATACAGTGTAACACGATTTTCTGCGTCTGATGCAGTGTAATTCATCCATCTTTCAAAGAATGTGCGTGCATACATGTCCTTTGTAAGGATGAATGAGAATGCTGCATCTCCAAAAGCGGTATCAGTGGCAAAACGACGCATTGCACCAACGTCTCTAACTTGACCTGTAGTAATTCTCCTACCAGGAACAGTTACAGAATCCGCGAAATAGTTGATAGTTTCTTGGTATTCTTTGAAATCAAAGTTTTCGTTAGCACGCAGCACAGGAGGTATCCCGATAAACACGGAAAATAGGTTAGACCTCGATGGCTCCTTGGCACCAGATGCTACAAGATCATAAAACCTCCTAAAACCATTAGGCTCTGAATATGCCATTTATAGGCGACTCCATATGTGATTTGAAGGGACATCAACCCATCGTCCTAACACATTAAACACGAATTGCTCAATGGGGAGGGGAGTCATATCGCGTAACTCGATCCTCGGGACGACTTTTACATTACTACAGTTGGATATAAAGTATTTATGATGGCATCTGGCAGGATATGCTTGACCACCGTCTGCCCATGACTCACAGATGCCTTTTCGGGCACTCGGTGCTAAATAGTGCACGTTGCCACCACTGAATTGACCCATTGGAGTATCTAAATCACTTATTTGCACCAGTGGAAACCTATCATACCATGGCAAATTCCCTCTAGGGTTGGCGGCATTGTAATTGAAAGTGATAATATCACCTGGCGAAAACCCGCCAGTATAGTCCTCCAGACCGTAATAGAGTTGACTACGATACCAGTCTTTTGATTGGGTCTTACCTTCAGCAAGATCTTTTACGTCTTTGAAGATGCTCATACCTTTAATTCTTTTTCGGTGAGTATCATAAATTCCATACGGCGATCAGCACAATATTCTCGTGCTGCTTTCCATTTTGCATCATTTACTGCATAAGTTTTAACCTCAGTGAGGTATTTCTTAGTTACCCTTTTTTGTTTCTTGGGTATTTTAGTCTGCGAGAGCGGTTTAACTTCGATAATGAACTTCTTAATCCTTCCGTGCCTGGTTCTTGCTCTGACGTAGAAATCGGGATAATAGCGATGAATCCGATTATCAACAGGGCTGACATAGGGGATAATAATCTCTTCACTACCCCATTCAAGGATGTTTTCATTTTTATCACACCAAACCATGAATTTTCTTTCCCACAAAGACCTATAAATAATATTGGTAGGGTCACCCTTATATTTTGAGATATTTGAAGGTCTAAACTTTCCCGAGTAACTCATGAGCCAAATATTGGTATTTCCAAAGTCCAAACCGTATGGACCTACGTCTACAAACAGTCGTCAGGCGATCAAACCTGATGCGCAGTTTCCGACTGAGGTGATCGATTATCTGAAGATCGATATATACGATTCTCAGAGTGAGGACAATAATCCATATAATTATGTAGGTGGAAACGGTAGATCTAGAAATAAGGGATTTGGCGGATCTATCAAACAAGAGATTTATCTATATCTTCCTAACCAACTCGCTGAATCTTATAGTGCAAGATATAACTTGCAAGCACTTGGAGAAGTGGGATCAGGTGCTGTTGGTTTGGCAGGAGACATGATTGCTGCTGGTGGTATCTCTGACGACTTTGGATCAAAGGTTGAATCCATGGCAAAAGCAGCGAAACCACAACTAGGTTTTGCTCTGGGTGCTCAAGCAATCAGCACTATTGCAAGTGCTACAGGTGGATCAGCAAGTCTGACACCTAATAGTCTATCAGCACTAACTCAGAAGAAAATCTTCAACCCATACGAAGAAATGGTGTTTGAGGGTGTTGATCCTAGACAACATTCATTTAATTTTACGCTTGCACCTAAAACTGCATCGGATGTTGTCACTATCAATGAAATTATTCAGTCACTAAGAAAAGCAATGTTACCTGCCTATGGTACAGGAGCAGGCAGTGAAAATAGGTGGCTAACTATACCTGATTACTTCCGTTTGAGCATTGTCAGACATAAGTCAAGTGGAGAGCAGGAAGAGATCGTATCACCTAACAGTGGTGATAAAGGAGGAGTCCTTCAAAACATCATGAGATTCCCTGTTAAGTGTGTATTGGGTGGTATGCAACTCAATCTCGCACAGGGTGGTAATTATGCTTCTCTACAATCTAGAGCAGGTGGTGACGAAACATATGATTTTGGTCCTGTTGCTTATCAAATGCAACTGACTTTCAAAGAAACTGGTCTGCTTGTCAGAGACTTCTTCGAGGATTCTAATGTCTAATTACTTTACATTCTTACCTAATGTCTATGTTAGAAACTCGTCTTATAGACGTGATAACGTAGATCCCTATGTCTTGGCGAAGAATATCTTTCGTAGAATCAAGATTAGAGATAATCTAGATGACGTAGTATTAGGTTTTGAGCAGTATACGGTCCCTAACAATGAAAGACCTGATCAGACTGCTTGGAAGTTTTATGGCAATATGGCGTATGACTGGGTAGTGTTGATATGTAATAACATCATCAATGTTTACGATGAATGGCCTATGACAGAGGATGAGTTATATAAGTTTGCTTCTACTCATTACTCAAATATCGACGATATCCATCATTGGGAAACTCAAGAAGTTAAGTCACCTAGGGGTGATGTTATGCTGAAAGCAGGAATGACTGTTTCTGAGACTTTCACATATAATCGTCCTGACGGCACACCTGTCTTAAAAGATGATTTACTGTTTCCAGTAACTAACTGGGAATATGAAGTTAGAGATAATGACTATAAACGCAATATTTACCTTTTAAGACCTCAATATCTAACCGAATTTGTAGAGGAATTCCTCAATCTTTGCGAATATCTTCCAAATAGCGAAGTTGATGAAAATGGCGATAAAGTCACTCAAGGTGCTGTTAGAGAAGTCTTCAAAACAGTCAAAGACGAGTATTCTACAGATATTGGAAATATCCCATCTGTCGAGTTTGCTGCAACTGGCGAATATACGTCTAGGACGTTTACACGCGAATCTCTCGGTATTGGTGAAGGTCAGACACTTGCTGATGGCACCACAACCGTGACTACAGGTGTTGCAGGCACTACATCTCAGGCAGGAACAGAAACAACCACTGAAACTAACCAATACGGGTCAAGTGGTGGTCAGTCCAGTGGCACTAATCTGAGTCAGGGTTATGGAGGAGGATATTAACTTTTCTTCTTTAACTTAAAATATTCCTTATAATAACGGTTGCACATTTTTCGTAGGATCTCATGATCCTCTGTCCAACCGTATTTTTTTGTGTATGTGCAAGCTCCTTCCATGTCACTAATAAGGAGCAAATAGTCAACTGGTCTAATCTCGTTGTCTCCAGTCATCGGGTTTATCGCGTCGAAACCAATCTTCAATATCGTCAGCGGACTCAAATGTAGTGCGATGACGTGTTGGATCTGGATCTCCCAAACCCATCTTATTCAAAAAATCGTCTGTGCCCCCTTCCTCTACATCTGGATTTGCGGCGAGGCGTCTGGCATTTGTTAACCAGTTACGAGCAGTAGTATGGCGTTTTGCCAATTTCTCTGCCCAGATCATATCTTCTAATGGGACTTGTTCATTACTAGCAATGCAGCGGCAAATGCCTTCAAGACGAAGGCGGTAGGCGGTTGACAGCATATTAAACGCGCAGTTTGGATTCTAGGTCTTCGAGTTTATGATACTCGGCATGTGCAGCGTCTTGGCGCTCACACACAATATTTAGAATATCTTGCATGATAACATCGTTATCTATGCCGTCATCAAGATATTTGTAGATTGATTCTTTAAGATACCTAAATCTATGCCATTCGGGCGAATAAGGTTTGTAGTGTGTCATAGTAAATTTGCAAAAACCCTGAGGACCAAAAAATACCCCGAATTTTTTTTCGACCTTCCTGTGAACGGAAAGTGAAATAATATATGGGGTCAGTGGATGAGTCCTTTCTCTTTGAGGTAATGCAGTGCATCTTTCATGCCACCGATGTGTTTAACACCGAAAGCGACTTGAGGATAGTGTGCATCACCACCAAACTCCATTTGAAATTGTTGCTTGGTGAAATCTTTGTCAAGCATGTATACTCTTCGCTTGACTTTGGTAGTCTCTAGAAGTGAGAGCAGTCTCTCACATTCTTGGTTACCATTCGTATAGACAATAGCTTCGGTCAACAGCGCCTCCATTCTAGTTCGGACCATCGTCTCATGTAACCTGATCTATAGTAATTGCCAGGCACCCACATCTCACGGTGGACTACCACTTCACAACGTCGTCTTGGACGATGATAGTGGTGGTGACCATAGTCATAATGATAGTGGTGGTGATCGTCTTGGAATGGTTCCCAAAACTCCTTCCAAGTGAGTGCGTTGGCAGGTTGGACAGAAAGAATCCCCAACACAGCAGCACCAAACAGCAGTTTCTTTTTGAGAGCACTGCGTCGCTTCTTTGCTTGCCTCAATGCTTGAGGTTTCAAAGTGCGTTTCTGGTCTTTGCCAGAATTATGTTGCCAGTTGGGGAGTTTCATTAGTCTTCTTGTGCTAGAGCAGCGAAGTAATCTAGATCAGGTCCGTCGTCTGCTTTATTCAACTCTTCAATCTTAGCACCAAATCCACTAGGTGTGGGGTCAGGTTGTACCACTGCGTTAGGTGTCATAATGTCATCAGAGTTGAAGAGATCTTCTTCTGACTCGTCACGTTGACGCACTGGTTGAGAGCGCTTGTTGAGCACCATGTTAAGACGCTCTTCAAGTTTCTCATAAGATTTGAAGTTACTTGAATCAGTAAACTCTTTCAGAGAATACTGTTGCTTCCAGATCTCCTCAAGTTTTTCATCATCATAAGATCCAAGGATGCTTGCAGAAGCAAACTCAGACTTGTCATAATTCCAGTAACCACCAATGGTCTGGATCTTGATCTTGAAGTCTGCACCTTTCCACAGATCGAAAGGATTGATAGGTTCTTCATCTTCAAACTGAGGTTGCATAGCAGAGACGATCTTGTCATGGATCTTCTTACCATACTTATAGAGGAAAACCTTACCCTCATTCTCAGGATGCAGAGGATCTTTCACAACATAGATGTTGCTGTAGTAAGAGAGTTTACGCTTCTGTTTGCGAGCAATCTCTTTGTCTGCATCAATACCGCTATTCCACAGTGTGCGATTCAACTCACCAACAGGATCTTTTTGACCCAGAGTAGTGAGAGAGTTTTCAATATACCATCCACCAGGACCTTGGAATGCGTGACTCCACACTTGTGCCCAAGGAAGGTCTTCACCCTCAGGCTCGGGGAGGAAACGGACAACAGCATAACCGTTGCCAGACTTGTCAACCTCTGGTTTCCAAAGACGCTCGTCGGGACCAGCACCTTGAGGTTTAGACATCTTCTCAATCTGCTGGGTCAGTTTAGAAAACGATCCAGACTTAGATTTAAGACTTGAAAAGGACATTTGTATTTCTCCGTTGTAGTTTGTATTTGGCGTGTGTGCCACCGTATTATGATGGCATATTATTTAGTCGTTGTCAAGGTCCTTCTTGATGTTATAACGCCATGTCTGTAGTTTCTGCTCCATCTGATCCAGAATTGTGAGCAAACTGTGACCGCCGCTATAGACCTCTGACATGTGGTCGATGCGAGACTTAAGGAAACCAACTTCCTCACTCTCATCGCCAGGTTCGATACCATGTGACGCTAGTGCGAGGCGAGCATAGAATACTTTCTGTTTCGCAATCAACTCTAGGGTCTTCTCGATGTGATCCAGTCTCTCCTTGGGAGAGAATTCAGCAAGACCTGCTGACATTTTCAACAGATCTGTATAAGTTTTTTGAATGTCTTGTAACTCTTCGACTACGACATCTGATTTGAAAAATGATTCCTCACTCATAGGTTAAGGACTCCTCTACTCGTGCGTTTAATGTAATTAAGTTGTTGGGCATCCCACTTGATCTTATCTTTCAGGGGTCGAGAGATTAGTTTGTTAACAGTTTCAACCTCAATCTCATACTCTTCACAGATGGATGTAACTGCTTCGATATAATTGATAAGACCATCACTTTCTTTCACTAGGTGCTCAACCAGTGAGGTGAATTTGCCTTGTGTCATAAACTTCTCTTCAATTTCTTTCATTTACAGAACCTTGATGTCTAGATGGGATACGCCAGAAGAATTGATGTATCCATCTGGAAATGCATTTGCTGCAATAGTAATTCTATCATAAGCAGCACTGTTTGGCGCTGCTCGATGCCTAATCATTGGAGGAAAGACAACATACTTGCCTGGTTCAGTGGACTCTTCATGAGTGAGGAAAAACTTATCCTCTTCCCACTCACCCCAAGGCCAGATGTTTGTCTTATCGAAGTAAGGATTAGGCCAAAACCATTTGGTTTTATCTTGCTCAAGACCACTCACATAGTAGTTACTGCTAACAAAACAGTTAGCATGTGTATGGTCGTAAAAGAATTGCCCTGGTCTATTTAGATGAGACCATGCTGAGTTAATCTTGAGTCTGTTATCCATGCCCATATCTTTGGCAACTTCATCCAAGCATTGATCAATCCATACAAACAGATTAATCAACTCAGGATGTGGATGTCTATGTAAATCGCTACCACCATAACCATTCTCGATCACTCCATCCCAAATCATATTAGATCCATTAGGACGATAGTTAAGAGTCTTACATGCTTCTTCTACTCCCTTGATGTCACCAGGAAAATAGAATCTATAAAATGGAATGCCTAAGAATGTATCTTTCATTTTGTATTATTCACATAGTAACGATACTCTTCGATCCAATCGATAAGAGTATTAATGTAGGGCACCTTGTCATGCTTCTCAACGACCTGCACCTGTCCATCCTCTGCCACAGATAGTGTGACGAGTTTGTCAACTTCAACACCAGTCATCTCGTAATACATGTAGGCATATGCTGCCTCCTGCACAAAGAATTTCTCTAGGTGCTCTTCCTTCTTGAGATTCTTTGTAGTCTTAAAGTCAATGATCGCTAGAGAATTATCAAACTCAGCAATGCAATCAACCCGACCAGCAATCCCCAACTTAGCACTATAAAGAGGGGCTTCAAGAGCATGTATGTTAGAAATACGATTAAGAGTCTCACGAGCAGACCTGAAAAGGTAAGCGGGAAGACCCTCGCTTTCTTCAACTTTTTCCAATTCATTGTTAAGGTAGTCCTCCACGATACCATGATACTTTGTGCCACGCCAAGATGCTGCACGACGCACACGCTCCGCTTCAGTATAACCTACTCTCTTCTCCCATGCAAGGATACCTGCCTTTGTATTATGAGAAACGACGGTAGTCACACTAGGCAACCAACCGTCGTCTATCTTATAGAAACGTCCATAGGGTAGAGTCCTGCTCTCCAACTCACCGAGTGGTTTAGCAGGACCAACATGTGTAAACATCATTAAACATATCCAAGATTGTGTTTTGCAATTAGGTATTCTTTGACCAGACCAGACCTCACAATGTCATCGATGCCAAACTCAATGCAACAGAATGACTCCATTGCTTGGGCGATCTTGAGGAAGTCAAGGACTCCACTCTTTTCATGCTTTTTAACTAGGTCTGACTGTGCGTAGTCACCTGAGAAAATGATTCTAGAATCCTGTCCGACACGAGTGATGATTGAATCCAACTCGTGGAAGTTAAGGTTACTAAACTCATCCACAATAATAACACAGTTGTCAAGTGTGGTGCCACGAAGGAATGATGTAGACCAGAAAGAGATAGTCTCTTGAGTCCTGAGATTTGCATACAGATTCTCAAAAGAATTATCATCTGGCATCTCAAACATAAACCTGACCATATTCTTATAAGGAATCTGGTAAAGGTTACTCTTATCCTCATGATCACCAGGCAGGAAACCAATCTCTCGTGTTGGCACAAGAGACCTCACCATATAAACTTTGTCGTATGGTGACTGTGGATCTAGCACCTGTTGTAGTGCTAGGTAAAGACTGATGAATGTTTTACCTGTGCCAGCAGCACCATGAAGAATAAGGTGTTTGCCCTCAGCATAACAATCAAAAACTTCTTTTTGATGATCAGTTAGAGGCTGAATAGTTTTCAGGTGGTCTAAATTAATCGGTTTACGTCTCTTCATTTGCTTATTACTCATACCAAATGGGACGGGAGACTTCTTACGAGGCATAGGTTATCAGGTATAGCGACTAAGGTTACCACCAGGGTGTTTTGCTTGGATTTTTTGCATCACCTCTTTGAATCCATCAGATTGTTTGGGTTGACCATAGGTAGTGCCAGCGACACCCTCCATCCAGTCTTTATCCCAATCAGGATTTTCATCCTTCCAATCACAGTATTCTTTCATGGTCATGGAGAGAGTCTTTTTCTCTCCAGTTTTTTTATTTATTACAGGGTAAGTAGGCATTAATCGATCCTCAAACATGGTTGCAAGTCGTCCCAGTCATCGGGACATCCACACTCCTCCTCAGGACACCAGTCAAGTGCCTTAGCAACAGTAGGAAACTGACACCTGAAGTGTTGCTTACACAACTCAGCGATGTCCATGTGCTCCTTCTGTGTGCCATTAGCACACCTCAATTCAATATAATGGATCCATGAACGCACAGAGCCCGTCATGAAAATTCTTGTAGGCGCGGCGAGAGGAAGCACAAAACGAGCACACTCCTTTGCCACACCCTCACGGAGCAACTCATTGTATAGGTCCATACCTTCAATAAAGTATTGATGGATGCGACCTTGGAGGAATGCTTTCTGGTCTGCAGGCACACCGTCGATACTATTCTGACGATTCTTGGTGTCTTGTAGACGCAGGTCAGGCACCTCAATAGTATCTGACAGCAGTTTAGTATCTGCATAGCGTTGTGAGAACTCTTGATAGGTAAAACTACGGTGCCTCAATATTTGAGCCGCCAGTCCCCTAGTAGTGTTGATCTCAAGAGTCATGTGTGCTTGCTCAAACACAGACCAGTGCCCATGCTTGATGCAATACTTAAGTAGTCCAGCAACCTCAGGGTTGCTCTGATTCTTTGGGTTGCTTACGCGAGCAACGTATCCCATATGCTTCTCAGCATCAGGCGTCACAGATACCAAGCAAACCTTAGAGGAATGCTCGATAGGATCAGAATAAAATTTAGTCATTCTTAGGGAAGATCAATCGTGAAATAATTATGATGCCCATACTCTGCCAGTAATTCAGGGCAGCGAGTGCAAACAGTGAAGGAATGAATGCATTCCAAACAAACATAAGCACAAGGGGTGAAATGAATAGGGTGCCCAGCGCTGCTGAGACCTTTGCCCCCAATTCAATATTCTTTTGTCTCTCCATTTCTTCTTCAGTCATTTCATCATCTGGTATGAGAGTTTCACCAACGGTCCTTGGATCTACTTTAGTATAGATCTCCTGCTTCATTATTTTCCTTTTTCTTTTTTGGTGCCTGGTGGATTCCACATCTTTGGATTCACCCTGCCCTCTGTCTGTGTCCATTTTTTGAATCCGTGTTTATAATTATCCCAATAGTAGTCAAAGAGATCTACAGTCTTGGGTGCACTAGCAATATCATAACAGACTTTATCTCCGTCATGATACTCAACTAGGTATGCAGTATAGGGCAAGGTTTTATCCTGTGCCATCGTAGGATCACAATTTTGATGTAAAATTTTGATCTTCAACTGCGATTGCCCCACTCAATGGACGGAAATGCTTCCTCCACACAAGCACGAGTGATCTTATATTTTTTATGCAGTGACTTATTCACTGCTTTGATCAATGCCTCTGCTTCAGACTGATGAAGTCCTTCAAGCATTTGGATAAACATATTCTCCACCTTCATGTTGGGCAGTGTATCATCACCACCTTTGAAGAAGCGATAGAGTTTCTTACCCTCTTGCTCTAGCAGAGTGTGCTCTGTCCCTTTAGGTGCCTCGTTGGGACGATAAGGGACATCCTCACCCAGAGGGACACGAGGTACAATAGTCTCGTCAAAGTTAATAATAAACAGAGAGCGAAGAGTCTGTGTGTTATTGTCTTGCAGGATCTTCACTTTCTGCGCCTTCGTCTTGGCGTTATGTGCTTTTTGTAGCACTTCAGAAATCATAAGTCTCACTAGAATGGTCTCCTAAAATACATCATTCATCTTCATCTTCTAGTATATCATCCTCGTCTGTAAATCGCAAGTACAATAACTCTGATGGGTCAACAATACCGTCTTCTGTTTCCATTTCTGGATGCATTACGACAGCAGCATACTCTGCTCTTGCTTTCCAATCATCCCATACTTTACGCAGATTCCATGATACGATCAACCCTAAGATGAAGGATCCGATAGTAAGGAAGAATGCAATATAAAGAAAAGATGCGTCTGCCATGGCATACCTCCTATGCTACCTGATATTTTTATTTAGCGACTTTCTTGCGACGACCTGGCCGCCTTTCTGCATGGTATTTCCAAGCGTCTTCAAGAATGCCGTAGAGATACTTTCGTATCTTTCTTGCTTGAGGTTTACCAAGGTGACCATACGCTTCCTTTAGTTGCTTGTCACCACCCTTGATAAAATCATCAAGCTCTTGCACTGTATTGCTTAACTCTGCTGCAACAGATGATTCAATGAAATCATTTGTCGCACGTCGTGTCCACTTACTAGCGCTCAAATAATTATACATGTTGAAAAGAAAACGACTGTTGACCATTGCCTCATCAATGGCACGATCAACAATCGCGTAAAGCTCTTCTTTGTCAATAGACTGCTTTGTCATTACAGATGTTTTTTCTCCATGAGATACTTAACGGTTTCGGTGCACCCACCAGTAACACGACCATTGATTAGGACTTGTGGGAAGGTTGCTCCCTGTCCAAACTGGTTGTAAAACTGTGGTTTAGTGAAGTTTCTACCGAGGACAAACTCAGAGTATGTCCAACCTTTACCATTGTATAGTTCTTTTATCTTTGTGCAATACGGACATCCTGGTCTCGTATAAATTGCAGTTGGTCCTGGATTCGATGCCATAATATTTCAGGGAATAAAAAAGGGGAGGACTTGCCTCCCCCTATATCTATATTAACTTATCAGAAGCTGTAAGTCACGCCTGCCTTAGTGCCGTAACCGTTGTCAGCATCATCGATGCCACCAGCGAATGACAACTCACCATAAACGGAGAGTTTCTCAGTAGCAGCAACGCTGCCGTAGACCTTACCAGAGAGGACAGTATCAGACTCACCACCGTCAGTAACGACGAAGCTAGGACCTGCTTGCACACCCCAAGACACAGCTTCACCAGCAGTGCCAGCGTAGCCAACGTGAGCGTCGGTAGTTGTACCAGTGTAGTTAGATCCCGTGAACGAAGAGTTTGCCTCGATGTTAACGTAGGGACCTGCAAGGGCAGCAGATGGGGCTACCACAGCAGCAGTAGCGGCAAGAGTAGCGATTGCAGTTTTGATCATTTGTATTTGTTTCCTTAGTTTACTTGCGGAGTTTGACCCGCAGATGATAGGAGTCTCGACATGACTCCGTTTGTAACAATCCGTAACGTAAGTCACGAATGGTTATTTATACTAGCATGAATTCCATTTCTGTCAACCGTGTGACAGTTGAGGAGGTTTCCCCAGTCAATCATGAAGTGGATTGACTGTGCGCCAGTGAGTTGGACCTCCTTTGGGTTGAGGAAGCTCTCGCTTCTTCGTCTCCAGAAGTCGCTCTTTAAGATCATAATGCAAGATGTGGTTTTCTGTCAAGACATAGTATCCAATTACTGTCTCGCCATCATCTCGCCAACCATAACTGATGATACGTTCGTGAATGTCATGGTCATCCAAGATCTTATCCGTGTGGAGGTAGTGGTTGTATTTCTGGTGCAGATTGATCATGAGCGTCTTGGTCTTCTGTGGAATTCTTATTTAGTATATCACGGATTCGTGACATATCCTCTTCCTTCATATTTTCTACAGATTCTCCCTCGGTCTCACGGGGATCTTCGATAGTCTCATCTTGATCGACAAGAGTAGGTGGCACCCATGCTTCACCTTTAGGTTTGTAGTCCATGTTTTTAACCTCTTGCAGGTTAGATCTCCACAGACGACGCATCTTCTTCAGCATCTTACGCTTGCCATTGGGATCATCTTTGTATTGCTCAATGACTTTGCGAAGCATCTTCAATTCACGAGCAGACTTCTCCAAGGATCTTTCTGCCCAGTTTTCGTGGCGCTTCTTGCCTTTAACATCAGGGACAAAATCCCCAAAACCATTACTCATTGTATGTCACCAATAATAACTTTGAATTTAACTCTATGTTTTAGTTTGTCAGTTAGAAGATGCCATCTTCTAGACCCAGTGCGATGTGACTCTTGATAATAAGACTCATGCACAGCGATAGCTTGGTAATTACTTTGACCTCTACCACTATAAGATTCCCACCTTTGAGTGCCAAGGTTGACTCTGTTTACCCTTACTGTCTTCTCATCATGGTTGTTTTGATCTGGGTAGTGAGGTGAGATCGAGGAATTTTCTTTCTCTTTCACACGCTCAGGTGGCCAGTATAACACAAACTCTTCATTAGGTCTATAGTGTGTGCCATAAGACAATACTTCTAGCACTTCAACCATAGCATTCCATGTTGTTGCCTTGTGCATTCTAGACTCTGATGGATCGTTATCAGAATATGCTTTCCAGAATGTGATAGCACATCTGATCTTGCCCCCTCTTGGAGTAGCATTAGGAAGATTCTTAGTGCCCTCTAATTCATAGTCATGGATGAATGTGACCACCTCAAATCCATCCTCCTCTGAATAATTCTCGGGATCATTATTCTGTGACCACAAAGGTTTAGTAGCTCCTGGCGACAGATGATGGTGCACTCTCTCCCAGTCTAGGTTTCCTTGGTTGTCAAAGATATCACAGTTGAGACACTCAGTGTTTACCTCGTTTCTAAATCCTTTGCGTGGATTAGAATAGTCTCTACTCTTATACCAGAAATCATTGAGAGACATTCTACTCTCGATGAAGAAACCTTCATGAGGGTTGACAGTATCCTCAACACAATCACCTTCGGTCGTCCTCGATGACTCCTGATTACCCTCAGGATCGTTTCTAACCTCAGGATCATCATCGGTATAGAGATACCTACTTAACAACTCAGTAAAGTCTGGCCGTACTTTATCCCACAGCGAGAAATCTTCAGCGTCTTCTTGACTTACATTACCTGTAGTGAATTCTCTTGGTGCCCATTCATCAGGGACATTGAATGAATCAATGAATGATTGTCTTGCAGCATAGTCATGTGCATATCCTCTGGAATTATCAGGGTCACGCTTCAGATTACTCCACTCATTGACACTGATACTTGAGGAGGATCCACCTGGTCTACCCATCAGGTTTGTTTGCCAGTCACCTGTAGGAGTCCTGCCACCATTACCATGATCCCATACCAACGTGCCAATGCTGCTGTTATAAGACTCACCATCAGGTGATCCAGCATACCACTCACCTTTACCATTACTATACATCTGCATGTAGAGGGTGTCGATAGCACCACCGCCTTGATCACCCCAAACTTCTTTGGACTGCTCGTTAGGGACGCTGTGAGTGCCCAGTCTGAGGGAGAATGTATCCTCAAACATCTTGGTGTTGGTGTCAAAGAAGGACATCTCCATGGTCACTAGACCTGTAGGAGGACCAGAGATAAGACTGACAACCTCAAACTCTAGGGTATCTCCCTCAGCAACACTGAAAGGACCGAAGAGTGTTGTGCCAATCTCAGGCCATTTTCTTGCCTTATACTTTTCATCATGAATGATACTGCCATTCTTTTTCAGTCTCTGTCTCCAGCGAATGCAGTCACCATAGATACCACCAGTGATACCACCCATGGATTTTAATTCATAGGTGCCACCTGTAACGATGGTGATTGTCTGGACACGATTCTGCTCAACAACATAGTCTCCAGTGCACTTACCACACTGGACTTTCATCTCCCATTCTTCATCTACAGGTAGAGAAGATGCACCACAGTCAGCACGTTGTAAGATTACATCTGCAAATGTCCTGTTGGACATCCTACTGTCACAAGGAGACTTGTTTTCAATAGGTTGCATGATCTTTTCTGGTGCTGCATCACGATAGACATAGCACTCGATACCTTCATACACATATCCATCATCAGTCCAGTTAACCTTGTGCCAGAATTTACAATCATCATAGTCATCATCACCATTGATTAGATCTTCCCAGTATTGATACTGATCACCATCCCACTTAGTAAAGTCTTTGTTGTCTGGATTCCAATCGGAATCAGAGAAGAGCACATAGTTATTCTCAGCACTACTGTGCCCGTCAGCTCTAAATCCATCACTCTGTGAGGAGAAAGTAATCTCATCACCCACACTAAATGAAGAGCTGTCAGCACCATCAGGAATCAAGAAGAAACCCATGGTGTGTTTTTCAAACCCATTAAATTCACTAGGATCAATCTCAATCCTTCTAAGTGCACCTGAGTCTTTAGCATTAGGCTCTAGGATGAATCCTTTTTGAGGACCACTTTGATTAGCAAGATAGAATCCTAAGGTGTTTTTATATCCTGCAGATCCTTTATGGATATCAGCAATGACTTGTAAACTACTACGGACTTTCTTAGGGATGTGATAAAACTGTTTCTTCCTATTGTATTCAGGTTGCTGCTCTGCACCTTCAGGATCAATGGAGTATCTATGATCTTGGTAGTTATCAGAGGTGCCGAATGGATAGTTATATCTGTGTAGAGCAGTGGCATACTCACCATCAGCAAGATAAGAGATCATCTTCTGAGGATCCTTAAACACATAACCAACAATGCCTTGTGAAACATATCCACCAGCATTGAGCAGTGCTCTCTCACCCTGACCAGGTGAGTCAGGTTTACCAGGATTAGTGGTGAGCATAGTATCCTGACGTGACTCAGAATAGAATTTGAATAGAGGCACCGTAGTCCTAGTGGAAGGAGGACCAGTGAATTCAAATGTTACTTGTGCTTTCTTCTTTCCTTTCTTACCATTTGTCTTAGGCATGAAAGAATACTTAAACCTAGTGCCTGTCTTAGGCATATCTTTATCGGCAGGATATGACCACGACACAACCTGCCATTCACTATCAATATCCTTGGTGTCTCCACCCTTTCTACGGTAGATAGGACGCACCTTAAATACGACTGTGAAGTCCTTAAACTTTGCAGTCTCTGTCATAGTATCACCGTAGACAGCATCTCCATTAGGGAGATCTACATTGTCTGGCCAATACCTGTGACCACCCTCGTTAAAATACCAGGTGGATGGGTTAACTTGTTGTCCATCTCGATCTGTATGCTGCACATCAGCATCACCAGTGTTATCTAACACACGTTTGATCTGTATGTTGTCAGCGTAACCACCCTGCGATCCTTCAATAGGTTGACGCAGCACATAAAACTGTGGGTTATTTTCAGACGAAGTGTATCCCACTGGTGCAACGTTACCGTCGTCAGTATTCCAGTAGGTATGATCTTGACCTGCTGATCCAGCAGCGATTACTTTGAATTGGACAGTGACACTATTCTTCTGTCCGTTTAGTGTGAAGTTTTGTTTGGTGCCTAGTGCAGGAAGACTGCCACTGTAACTAAACCACCATTCAGAATCCCACTCACCACCATCATTAATACCAGTGGCATTAATACTTACACTAGCACCACCGAATGATTGAGTCCAACTGATGGTGCCACCAGACGTAAAGATCTGATTACCACCTTCTAATCTTTTCTTTTTACCATTCCAACTACCATCAGACCTAGCAGTAGCAACACGTTTGTTATGGAATCCATTACTGAATGGTGAGATCTGTAGGGTGACAGCATCATTACCACTCCGTGCCTCCATGATCGGCACACGATCGGGGAAGCAATTAGCAATACAGAATTCATCCTTTGTGCCACTCCATCCACGAGGATACATGGTGTCACAGTCTGCCTTAGGTGGTTTCCAGTTACCACCCATGTATGGTTTGAATAGACACTCAAGTGTATTCAACACACATTGTTCCCATGGCAAATTCTGCTCGTGAGGCACACCCTCACAATAATATACTCGTTTCGTCTTGGGATCTTCCCAGTATCCATTACCTAGGTCAACCAACAGACCCATGGGTGCCAGCTTAGCAATGATGTCACAGTCATCACCTGACGTAAGGTATGGCCAACCAGGCTTACCTAGATCAGGGATTGGAAATTTAGTTGGGAGTGGACCTGTAGGACCACCATCGCAGAAAGGAAGGTCAGGAAAGAAATCACACAACCAGTTAATCTGATCATCCAGATCCAGATCGATCGTATTTAATGGAGGGAGACCTGTATCTGGAGGTGTTAGAAGTGGGGGAGCAAGACTTGGATAGCATCTGTTGACCAACTCCTGCACTACCTCACGAGGGGTAGGTGCTGGCTCATCAGGGGTCTCTGGCGTCTCTGGTGTAGGGAATAACTGGTCGAGAGGGTTGGGTGCCAACGGCTCTCCATCAGGACCGTAGCAGCGCCCTGCATAGACAGGATAAACCACCTCAGGTTCACCTGCTGCTGCTTGTTGTTGTAGGGGGATGGAAGGATTCTCGGAGTCAAGAGGGTTAGGTATATTCCTTAGCTCTTCGTCCTCAAATCCTTCCGATCCATAACACCTCTCTGCCATTCTCTAGGAGTCTTTCTTGTATTTAGTCCTTGATATAACCATTAATTTTCAACCACTCTCGTGTCATAGGAGTGGGATCATATTCTTCCCACATTTTACCACGAGCACATGCTTCTAGTGCTGCCTGAGTCATACCTTCGGTGCGTCCTGCCCATCCTGCTTCTGCCTCCCAAGGGACAGCACTCTGAGGATAGGTGCGCTCTGCCATGACACGCCAGATCATAGGCACATCATCTTCAGGTTTGATGATAGCAATCATACTATTCTCGATGGTGCCTGCCATACAATCTTGTGCAGCGTGCCATCCTTCATGACGCATCAGTTGCATCAGGACAGCAGGGTCATGCATATATCTACGATTGAGATAGAAGTTGTTGGACACGGTGTGATAAACACCACGATGATTGACTGGGAAATATTTTTGATCAGCAAGATATACTTTCACACCAATCTGATGGAGTGTCATCAGCATAGTATTAAACTCAAGTGCTGCAAATGTAAATCTTTCAGGGTTTTCATATTGACTAGAGATATCAAGTAGAGAATATACCTCATCTACATTATCATTACATTCTTGAAGTAGCATACAACCCATGGCATCCATGGTGTTATATCCTTTTGTAATTTTATCTTCCCCTGCTTGGACGGACATACCATGTGCCGCCCCCAACAGAAGACCAGCAATAATATAATTCCACATAAAAAAAGAGGCGGGTTACGCCTCTAATTATATCACTTATTTAATGTAATGTCATCAACCGATTGCGGGTGCAGTCAAGGCCACAGGTGTGGACTCAGCAGTCGCAAGATCGAGGGGGAAGTTGTGTGCATTTCTCTCATGCATGACTTCCATTCCAAGACCTGCTCGGTTGAGAATGTCTGCCCAAGTTGGGATGACTCTTCCACCTGCATCAACGACGGACTGGTTGAAGTTGAATCCGTTGAGGTTAAATGCCATGGTGCTGACGCCGAGGGCGGTAAACCAGATGCCCACAACAGGCCATGCTGCCAAGAAGAAGTGCAGCGAGCGAGAATTGTTGAAAGAAGCATACTGGAAGATCAGACGACCAAAGTAACCATGAGCGGCAACGATGTTATAGGTTTCTTCTTCTTGACCAAACTTGTAACCGTAGTTTTGTGACTCGGTTTCAGTAGTTTCACGGACCAAAGAAGAGGTCACGAGACTACCGTGCATAGCAGAGAAAAGAGATCCACCAAAAACACCAGCAACTCCAAGCATATGGAAGGGGTGCATCAGAATGTTGTGCTCCGCTTGGAAGACAAACATGTAGTTGAATGTACCAGAGATACCAAGAGGCATACCATCAGAGAAAGATCCCTGACCGAAAGGATAAACGAGGAAGACTGCAGCGGCAGCAGCAACAGGTGCTGAATAAGCAACGCAGATCCAAGGACGCATACCAAGACGGTAAGACAGTTCCCACTCACGACCCATGTAGCAAGCTACACCGATAAGGAAGTGGAAGACAACCAACTGGTAAGGACCACCGTTATACAACCATTCATCCATGGTTGCAGCTTCCCAAATAGGATAGAAGTGAAGTCCGATTGCGTTAGACGAAGGGACAACAGCACCAGAGATGATGTTGTTACCATACATAAGAGATCCTGCAACAGGTTCTCTGATGCCATCGATGTCCACAGGAGGAGCAGCGATGAAGGCAGTAATGAAGCAAATTGTAGCAGCGAGAAGGCAAGGAATCATAAGGACTCCAAACCAACCAACATAAAGACGGTTATTTGTGCTAGTGACCCATTGACAGAACTGCTCCCAGTTGGAAGACTGCCTACCTCGGGTAAGAATTGTACTCGACATTTGAAAAAAGGGTTAGTAATACTGCAGGGGACAGTGAAGTTAGTATTCCTCTACCACCCTCAGGTAGAGGTATTAGAGACGTAGTTTAATGACCCTATAGGTCTCGGTTGAAGGGGTCAAATGTGTCGGTTTGTTAACGACAGACTTACTATATAGGGTTTCCCGAATCTTGTCAACAGCTTTCGCCAGATTTATTCCACTTCTTTCGGCACTGCTTCAACTCATCTCGCTCATCCTTGATCATCTGGTATGCCTGCTCGGGACTGATCTTCCTTGCCATCTGCATAGCACAGATCATTTCGACTCGGGTGCCGAAGTGCTTGAGTGCTTCCTCGAAGCAGTTAAGTGATTCATACATCATGACATACCATATAAAGTTTTCGTATAATACTCGTAAGTATTCATACACTCGGAAAGATCCCAGTCTTTGTATGTATGTCTAGTGCTTTCAAATACTTCATACCCATACATCCTAATCTCATTCTCTACAATTTCATTCCAAGGATTGAATCCATGTCCACCCCAGATAGCAGGGATGGAATCACTTGCATGAAAATTAATAGCGTCATTAATCTTGAATGGTGTAATCATGCAGGCACCCTGTGCATAGTCATGAGTAGCACCATGGATTGATCTCTGAGTGACTGCTTTCCAATAAGGACTATCGTTTCTCTGTGTATATGAGTAGTGAATACCAATGAATGCAGCGAAGTCATCAAACTTCTCAGCACAAATCCTGTTGTAGATATCTCTGATCTGTTGTGTAATTACCTGACGATCACCAAATGCTCTGATGAGATAGAAAAGAAACTCATGGACAGAGAGCAAACCATTTGATTCTAGTGGCTCTAGGAATCCACCAGACAGACCAATGGATACAACATTCTTCCACCATCCTTCATTCCTTCTACCACCTGAGAATTTAATCAAACGATATGCTTGATTCTCAGATACTCTATCGTCTAGATGATCTTGAAATTCAACAAGTGCATCTTTCTCATCTTGATATTTACTGGAGAAGACATACCCTGTGCCAATACGATCCCATGTAGGGACATTCCAGACCCACCCAGAGGACAGTGCAGTGCAGTCTGTGCAGTTGACCATCTCCTTTGTCTTATCTCTATAGTCAACACGAGTCACCCATGCACGATCATTAGGGAGGAAATCATATTCCTTCCACCCTGTCTGATTCAACATTGATTTGAAACCAGTGCAGTCAATGAAGAGGTCAGCAGTAACTGGCTCCTCTACACCTTCCAACCATAATTCTTTAACACCATCATCATCGTAGGTAATATCTTCAACGTGTCCTCTAGTATGAATTACACCACGGGGGAGACAATAGTTATCACGCAACCAGATAGCAAACTTAGATGCATCAAAATGGTAACCGTTATCTCTACCTAGTTTGAAATTAGGGAATTCACCTAGCACATTTCTAGTTGCTAACTCTGCAGAGACCCAGTGATCTCTAGCAAGACGACTGTTGTCCCACTTATTAATCATGGCATCCCTAAACCACACATCTAAACGTTGTGCATCGGTCTTAGGATTACCAAAAGGATATTGCCATGGGACATCTCCAACATCATGGAAGTTATGGAAACGGACAGATACTTTATAAGTGGCATCACAATGTGGCATCCAGTCCTTAGGTTCAAGTCCTAAGTAATGCAACCAGATACTAAAAAATTGAGTCGTTGACTCTCCCACTCCTATCGGTGGCACAGAGTCTGACTCAATAACTTCGATATGATAATTAGGATATCTCTTCTTCAGAGTGGCAGCAGACATCCAACCTGATGTGCCACCACCAACAATAATAATCTTCAAGACGTTTCCTCCACCCATTCGTAATAAGACTTAATAACTTTATCAGCAATGCTATCTAGCACTTCCATGGTGAAGGGACTCTCACCTGTGCCATCACAATGCTCTTTCAACAATGATAGCATACCACCTTGAGATACGAAGTCAGCACAGAATTCATACACACCACGATTCAGATCGATACCCTTTCGGACGAAGGCACTCATAGCAAGTGACCTTTCATTCATTTTACCATCATCATAGCGCCAGTCTTCAATCATAGTCTTTCTCCGATGAGTTGCGAGTAGGATTCATGTAATTCACACCCAGTATAGTGTCTCCCTAATGATTTAGCAACCACAGCAGTGGTCCCTGATCCCATGAAAGGATCAAGCACAATGTCACCCTCCTCACTACCTGCAAGGATGGCAGGCTCGATCAACTCAGTAGGATAGACTGCGAAGTGTGCACCCTTATAAGGTTTAGTCCTCACTTCCCAGACACTCTTCCTTCTCTTCATAGACTTACCGTCTACAGTAGGTTGCTTGATAGCATCTACATCAAAGAAATAGTTTTGACTCTTACTCAGTAAGAAGATATACTCATGTGACTTTGTGCACCTGTCACGCATACTCTCTGGCATAGGGTTAGGTTTGCTCCAGATAATATCTTGACGGAGATACCAACCATCTTTGCGTAGAGCGAATGCAAGCATCCAAGGGATGCCAATAAGATCTTTCTCTTTATATCCTTTCAGTTTATTACCACGTCTAGGATTCTTTTGTGGTAGATCTTGATCAGTCTTAGCAACTGACTGTTTAGGTAGTGCTTGACCTTTACCACCACGATAGTTGTAATAACTATCACCAATATTAACCCACAGTGTGCCATCATCAGTCAGGCAATCGCGGACACCACGAAATACCTCGACCAACTGGTCAATAAACTCCTCAGGTGACTCTTCTAGACCAATCTGTGCATCCTCATTACCATAATCACGCAGACCATAGTAGGGAGGAGATGTCACACACATGCGAGCACGAGTGCCAGAGTCTGCAATCTCTTGCAGTTTCTGACGACAATCTCCATACAATACGGTGTCCTTCAATTAGAGTTTACCTCCGACGACTCCACTGTTAACGACTTTAGTGTAGTTTTGAAGAGTGCCTTCTTGGAGACACTTGAGGTGCCACCTAGACATAGAAATGACACCTTCTTTATCAAGACCAGTAAGGAAGTGAGCACCCAGAGGGGACTTCAATACACTGGTGTAAAGACCAAAGCGGGTCTTCTTGATATAGAAAGCGTCATCGATCCATTCAACATCTTCAGGGATCTCTTTCTCAATAGTCGGGTTGGGTCCAAGGGAATCCTCAAGGCGAGGAAGTCTCTGCTCTACAGTCTGATCCAATGGTGTTTCATGTCGTCTTTAACGTCCTCATAGTAACCGTTCTCTGACAGAATGTCAAATGCGATTGTGATCCTAGTCTGGTCTGGTGGCACGGGATCTGTGTAGTGACGCAACCATCCTGGAAACAGGGTGATCTTACCGTTTGTATTCTCAGACGCCCATGGGTCACCACCATAAGGATTAATGTAGTAGGTAGAAGTGTCCTCTACCTGCATACAAAGGTGTCCACTAAGATATGTGTAGGGTCCAAACGCATGACAGTGAGGAGCAATCTTCTCCTTCTTCCTCATCACGTTTGCCCAACACTGGACAAAGATACCACTAGGATATTCCATCTCAAGATTCTGTAGGAATCTATCGTGGACAGATCTAATAGAATCTCTAAGGTCTGCTGCGTTGTCAAACTCAAGGAGATTGTAAGTATTAGATCTTGAAGTTAAACTATTCTTACCAAGACGTGTGCCCCAGTCATCAGTAAACTCAGTTGATTCAATGATACCTTTCTCTTTAGAAAGGATCTCATCAATGAGTGGTTGGAGGTCCCACTGGACCTCCGTCTCTGCCATTACATAATCCCAGTAAGGAGCGAAAGGAGTAAACTCCTCACTCGCAAACTTGATTACTTTCATCAATGGTGGTTCCATACTCTCGTGTTATCCTCAGTTGACTCGCCTTCTCTCCCATCAAACTGCAGCAGAAGTAAAGAAACTCTGCTTTGATACGAGAAAGACCTGTATAATTTTTTAGTGTAACCCAATCTTCTTTATGCTTCAACTGTAACTGATACGTCATCCTTCTCTACTTTTTCCAACTTCTTAACGTAATCGTATGCATACAATTCACGATTGCCTTTGATACCCCATCCTAACCAGTAGTAAGCAGGAACCATATACTGACGGACAGTTTGTCCACCACCTTCAAACATAGGAAGATAGCGTTGGAAGACAGATTCGTTAATCATATACCTTACCTGACCAGTAAGACTAGAGGGATCACATCCATAGTTTTTGCAGAATTTACCGAGATTATTGTAACGACCTAAGCTTGTCCACTGAATGATGCCATACCCACCCCTATGACAATCGTCATAGCGAACTCGAGCACCTCCCTCACATATATTGGGAGTGAAATTAGACTCCTGTCTAATATTGCCAAGAATTGTAGCAAGTGCATTGCGGTCGTAAATTTTAGTCTCTTTTTGTAACTCCTGTAGGACGTAACGCTCAGTCTCTGAGCAAGTAGGACAGTCCCAAACATATTCAGTAGGAGCAGGGATCTCTTGGGCAGGCACGTCCACCTCACGCAATCCAGATGCAACAGCAATGGAAGCGGGAAGGAGGGCAGCAGTCAAGAGTGCTGTGGTCTTCATGAGCATGAGATTCTATCCAAATTATATAGAATAAAAAAGAGGTGACTCGCACCTCCCAATATTATAGCATGGATACTCTCTTGCGTCTAGCGTGGTGCGTAAGCAGGAATCATCATGCCACCACCTTGGTCATCGTCATCATTATTGTTAACTGCCCGTAGAAACAATTCAATAGCAACGAGAGCACCCATTGGATATAAACACCAGAGGATTGCTTTCCATGCAGGGTATGAATCTACTACGAAATCAGTCATTAGAAAATGCCAGGAATGATTTGTCCTGTAGTAACGTAGGCACCAAGTGCTGCGACAAATCCGAGCATTGCTGCCCATCCATTAAATCTTTCTGCTTCAGGTGTCATTAGAATACTCCAAAGAATAGTTTGCCAGTGAAGGCATAGGACAAGAAGGCAGAGACCAGACCAAGCATGGCGAGTCTGCCGTTAAGCTTCTCAGCTTTTTCGTTATGGGTTTCGTAAATGTTGGAATCCATTTTCTTTTTAACCTCGGGGTCGATGTACATTGCTGGTTCGTTGGCAAACATGTTGACCTGACCGAACTCATTCGTTGTTACCGTCATCTGTGTTAAGAGTTGTAACTATATGTAACTATATATGACATTTGTTACGTTGTCAACCCCCCAAGATTTGAAATCTTAAGAAAATGTTATGACATCCTGACCTTCTCCACCAGGAAGGTTGACTGGACCTGCTGCAAACACAGGCTCTACCAGAGGATCACTGTCTAGAGAAATGCTTCCCATAGAATCCAGAATGTCCTGTTGGAATTGGATCTGTGGAATGTCGTCCTCGGTCGATTCGTAGATCGTCTGGACTCCGTTGTAATGTCTCCACAACTCCGAGAGGTTGTTGCGATTGAATTTCGGATCGTCGATCGCACTGTGCAGTGCTGCCTTCAGTGCTTCTGTTGCTGCTTTCAATTCTGCTTTCATAATTCCAATGACGGATTACTCCGCTGACGATAAAACAATTAGTGACAAGATAAGATATAAAAATGCAGGTGCGTACACCTGCGATGTAGTTATCATAGGGTCCTGTCTTGTCATCAGAGAATGACCCTAGTGAATACTTCCAGATTCTAAGAATACGCCTTGACACTATCTTTCGTATAACAAGGCACACCTGCAGGGTCTAACCACTTGGTGTATTCAAAATCTTCAATAGCATAGTCTAACTGGATGGCATTATCCAAGAGATACATGTCATTGTATCGGTTAGAATATGGGTCCGCTTTTTGAATGCGGTAATCAGGCATCCCATTCAATTCAATGGTCCCACACTGCACATAGCGGTATGGGTATCGCTCAAGGATGACGGTTGCTTTTTTCATTAGCGTCTGAGTGACTGAATATAGTCTAGCACATAACTACGGATATACATCAACTCATGGTAACATTCTTGGTTATGTGCGCATCCCCTCAACTTAGAATCAGGTTTGTGCACGGACTCGATGAAAAGATCGAGTGCCCTATTCCATTTCTCGTCCTGTGTCTGCATGTAATCTCCTAGTTAAAACTAAACCAACCAGTAATAATAATTTTTTCATGATCGTTGGTGACTCGACCTCTATGAAGATGGGTCCAGTCTGTTGGCCATATAACAGTCATTCCTTTCTGAGCATCTACATATTTGTCTTGATGAAACCACTCTGTGCCACCGCCAGGTGCGTCAGTAAGGTATGTCATAAAGACTAGATGCCTATACACATTAGATAGGTGTGCATTATTTCTTTCAGTGTGCCAGATCTTAAATCCACCACCCTTGGGATACCATTGGAAACTGTATGGCTCTGTTACTTTATACGGAGCAGTTTCACAGAAAGGAAAGCGTAACTGATATCTATTTAGAATACCTTGTAGTGCTTTACTGTATGCTTGAATCGCTGGGTGATTAAGATAATAGGGAATCGAAAGATCCGTTGATTCTTTTCTCTCTGGTCTGACAACTCTCACACCCTGCTCTAGCACCATACCTTCGGTAGGTTTTAGATAGTCTTGGGTGTGATAGAAGTCGATCAGATCATCACATATTTTGTGACTAATAAAGTCACCCCATATGAAATCTGTAGATGGTTTTGCAATCTTATTATTAAAGGTTGTCATTTATCCCGACCAGTGTGCTTTTTACGCCGTCCCAAGGCAAAGGGACATCTACTCTCCTGTTTACGGAATAGCAGGTGGTCTACAAAATGATTAGCATATTTTTTAATACCAACCCTAGCGTCTACCTCTCTGATAATTTTATCAGATGGATAGTCCTTTACCAATCTAATCTTTGTGTCTAGATTAGGAGGGTAAAAGCAGACCTCGTAGAGGGGGTCCCCTCTTTTTATTGTTACAGGTTTACTCGGATCAATCACTTCAATACCAACACCAAGTGGTCTACACCACGATGATAAAGAAAACCACCCACCGACACAGACATAATTATTTAATGAGGTGAGTGGGTGCGGTCTTTGCTCAATCCAAACATTCTTTTTATGAGTCCAAAAAAGAAACTCAGGAATGCTTAGTTGGATTGTCTTTCCAATAATCTCATCAACAAAACGATGGAATCGTTGGTCAGTAAGATTACTTTGAAGAGGATCTAATTGAATAGTAATGTCCAAAGGAGAGCGGATAACAAAAGTGCGAGACGCTTTGTGACGCCATGCAGGACACTCAGTCCATGATGTTTGCTCTTCTTGAAGTGATACTAAAGATTCTGGAGGGTAACCCACGCCCTCTAAAGAGAGAGCGTGAGTATCAGTAGTCCTTGAATCATATTGGTGATAAAAAATATCCATAATTAAGGGTCAATGACTCCACCAGGGTAGATGTTTACGTCATCTCCAAGACGTGATCAGCAAGCAAGTGGTCAATTAGAATAGAGTAATCTTCTTCTACATCGATCCCCCAAAACTGGACACCTCTGTAATCAGAATAGAATCTGCACAGAGCAGAGAAGAGGGGTGGATACTCCTGGTCAAGGGATACTTCACCAGATGCACCTAGCTTAACAATGTCAAGCACATCCGAAAATCGATCTCTAACTGTCATGTGATCGCTCCTTGTTTGTCTGTAACACGGCATCGCTGCCGACGATCTAGGTAGGATTCGAACCTACGACCGACTGCTTAGAAGGCAGTTGCTCTAATCCGCTGAGCTACTAGACCAGTGGATTAGTTAAACAAGAATTCTTGGTGTGTCGTATGTTGGTAACATATTCCAAGAGACAATAGTCCTTGGTTTATCTGAAGTATGTGGTTGTGATTCGTGCAGTATGTAAGACGGGAAGATAACTAGATCTCCTTCGTTACATCTTGGTGTAAAAGACATCTCACTCCCTGTATTGTAGTGATTGAATGGACAATAAAACGTTGTTGCCTGATGTTGCTCAGGATCAAAGTCGTAATACAGGACTGCAGAGAATCCAGTCTGTCCATGATTGTGGAGAGCGTGTCTGTTGCCTTTGAGTGCAGTCTGAAACCACACATAAGGGATCTGGATAGGTCCCTCTGGGAGAAACTTCTCGCATTTGAAATCTTCTAACTCAGGTTTGAGTGCCTTGAATAGTCTGTCTGCATACTCTGGTTGGGTGTCGGACTGATAGTTATCGAAGAAGTCTGTATAGACAGTGACACCTTGCTCCAGATGAGCATCAGTATATTCAGGCAGGTTGATATATTCTTTTTTCTTTTCCCAATTCATGACTGGGATAATGATCATAGGGATACGAAATGGATCAATTACAATCATGCTCTAATTCTCGGATCTTCTTAGCATATAGATTTGCCTCGGCGTAATCGCCATGACTCACAGCTTCGTGAAGCTGGTCAATCAACACCTCTACGGTGTGATTTAGAAAGTCGGCGTCCCGCAAAACGTCTTCTTCCATTTTTGATCCCCTCTTGATGACCTCCATATTATATATGGTTGAGGGGATAGTGTCAAGCCTTAAAGTTTTTGATAAACCATTCGGCATCCACTACCACTAAAGCTTTCTTACGATTCTTCTTCATGAATAGGATAGGTTCATGATCTCCAGAGTTAGCAGATGCCTGATCGTAAGCATCATATACATTTAACTTCTCTACATTTTTACATTCGATACTGAAGGGAAACTTCTTCCTAGCATCTCGTGCCATGATAAGATCTTCCCCACCAGCACCCATGCTTCGTGATTCAATGTCTTCGGGGTGGACATCCCGATGCTCGATCAGCATGTCCCTTACCCATTTCTGAAAGTTTCTGCCCTTTGCCTTAGCGGACTGTGGTTTCATCTATCCCATTTGCTTTTTAGTCTCTCAAAGTGATGATCAATTTTACACTTTCCATAATAAAGAATGCCCAACCATACTGTAAACATAGCACCGTCGAACCATGACAACTCATGCCATACATCTAGTAGTCCACCTTCACCCATTTTCAGATACCTCCTCATTGTTTTGTTTGTTGAAACCAAATGGTCCCTCTTTTTCCTCCATCTTTAGTCGCAGTGCAACCGTGCCGATGGATTCAAGCACTTTAATAATGTCTTCAGTCTTAGCATCTTCACCAAGTTCTTTGGCAACATACCAATACTTTGGCCAGAATGTTTCTCCTGCCTTTTGATAATCTTCAAGCGTTAATAGTTTCATAATTAATCAGCGTATCCGTCATCGTCATCGTCATAACGATAACCAAATTTAGTAGTGTGTGGAGGTGCAACGTATGCCGTAGCATCCTCTTTGATAGCATCCTCAAGACTTTGTGCAAGTAACTTGAGGTTGTGTGCAATCGCTTTAACCTTTTCGTAATTCATTCATCATCTCCTGTACTTGTGCCCAATCTTTATCAAAGATTGCAAGACCTTCACGAGTCAGCACATGATCATACATCTTCCAGAAGACCTTAGGTGGCATGGTTACTACGTCTGCTCCATAAAGGAAACAACGTGACACATGATGCACATCACGAAGTGATGCAGCAAGAATGTTTGTCTTCACACCATGTGACTGGTATGTGTTGGAGATCGCTCGGACCAACTCCACACCAGACACTGAGTTATCATTGCATCTACCTACAAAAGGTGACACATAAGTTGCCCCTGCTTTGGCAGCAAGGATTGCTTGTGCTGTGCTAAAGATGAGCGTGACATTTACTTTAATGTCATCCGCTGCCAATTCTTTACATGCTTTCAGTCCTTCGACTGTGCACGGCACTTTAATAGTGATATTAGGATTGATCTGAATATAATCATCTGCCATATCGATCATATCTTCGTAGGTTTCACCTACTACTTCAGCGGAGATGGATGAATCCCATGGAAACATCTCAGCAATATCTGAAATGACTTCTACTGGATCACCCCCAGACTTAAGAATCAGTGACGGGTTAGTTGTTACACCATCAATCAATCCTGTCTCGTTTGCTGCTCTAATTTCTTCAACATCACTACTGTCGAGAAAGATTTTCATAACTGAGATACAGAGTTACATTATATATTAGCACAAAAAAAGAGGGTGGTAAACCCCCTCACATTCAAGACGTAACTTTCCAAGAAGATGTGCCAAAATGCTTCTTGAGGTTAACCCATTTAGCATATGACACACCGCGATAGACAAGAAATGCAAATGTCTTATCTGGATCGTGCTTCTCGGGGTCATAATCTGGAAGTCCATAATCGAAAACCAGTTTGACCCGCATCTCTTTACCCCCTACTAACTTTTAGTAGGTGGACTTCACCCACAATGAGAAATAAAAATGCTACACAGGCGATGGATATTCCACCGACGACTTGTAGTGCTTCCATGACTCAGCTTTTGGATGCGAATTTGCGATCAACTTTGATACCACGATACATAAGCTCGTGATTTCTGCGTTGATCCTGCTCTGCAAGGACCTTTGCCTTGTATTGCTCAGCGTTATACTTAACGCCACGGTAAGTAATTTGTGCCATTTGTTTACTCCTAAAGTAGTTGGATTTTTAGGCCCGTTCCTTTAGTCGTTTGCGTCCCATGAGCAATGTGCCGTTGCTTCTTGAATTACTTCAACAAGCTCTGCCTTCACTGCGTCGCTCATACCATCATGTGCCTCAAGGCGACCGATCATATCGGCAGCATCGATACAGTTAATTGTGGTATAAAGTAGGAAGAATCCTAGCATGGGATGAACGCTCCGTTCCGCGACTTACTTGCGTCCCCTAAGGGATGAACGATGAGGATATTATAACATATCCTCTTACTATTTATAAGGTTATAATGTATTCTTTGTTACACTTTTTTCTGTAGAATTTCAATTTCTCTTCTTACCGCCCTTGCGGCGGGGAAGTTTTGCATCTCCCGATAGATGGTTTCCTCCTGTAGGAGGCGCTTTATCTGATCGGTAAGTGTATCTTTCATCAGGTTTCTCCTTTAGTTCCTTCTTGAGTTTCCTCAAAAAATTCAAGTGGTCCGTAATACCAGCTGTTGGGGTCTTCAGCAAGCCAGTCACCCTCGACTCGTCGTGAGTATGGCGAGATGATTTCCATCTCGTTGAGACCTTCCACTTCCGATTTCCTTTCGCGGTAAATCGGTTTCGGTTCCTTTTCATCTAGGTTAGCATGATAATCTTCGATTTGTGTGTCTACGTTAGCCATTGTTTGTAGGACCTTACCGTCCCAATACCATTTCTCTACATAAGAGAATAGGTATGCCAGAATAGTATTAAAGGGTGGCTTCTGTTTGTTGATCCACCGTTTAATTTTCTGGAGTACCGTCTCCTTGTCTTTATCGAAGACTACCTCAAACTTATAGTGAAAATCCTGCGAAGGTGTTTCCTTGGACATCTTGTTTGATACCTCCAATGACATAGGACTCAATCTCAGTTTCCTGAGGAGCATTTTGTTGACCACGACTATTTAGCCAGTGCTCTGTCCATGGCAGTGGATTACTCTTCCAAGGAATATCGTAGACTGGTTGAATATTCACCGCTCTCATGCGACGATTTGCAACCCATTCAATATATTGTGAGAGTAGTCTTTCGTTGAGTCCGATCATAGATCCATCAGCAAAGAGATAGTTTGCCCACTCTTTCTCTTGGTCTACTGCATCCATAAACATTTGTTTTACATTCTGTTTCTCCTCTTCAGCAATGACTTCCATCTCTGGGTCATCACCTTCTCTCCACTTCTTGAGTATTTTTTGAGTAAGTGCAAGATGTTGTGCTTCATCTCTGGCGATAAGAGAGATAATTTTCGCAGATCCCTCCATGAGTTTAAGTTCGCCAAACGCGAAACTGCACGCAAACGAGACATAGAATCTAATTCCTTCTAAGATGTTAACGTTGGCAACAGCACGGTAGAGTCTACGCTTGACATCTTTGAGTGTCCACTGTGAAGTGGGTGACTCCTTCCAGTCAGGTTTCCACATGTTACTGTTTGCCCATTCAGTTGCTACAGTGATAAAATCATTGTAGGCGGCACAGACGGACTCTGCCCGTGCCAAAATCTTTTCATTCTCTAGCACACTATCAAATACTTCTGATGGATCAGCGTATACATTCTTGATAATGTGAGTGTAGGAGCGAGAATGAATTTGCTCCATGAATTCCCAGACACCCATACATCCTTCCAACTCTGGAAGAGAGCAGTAAGGGGAGAATGCCATGCCAGGACCTCTGCCCTGCACACTGTCTAGGAGAATCTGATACTTCAAGTTGGAAGTATAGATATGCTTCTGTTGATCAGTAAGAGTTTTATAATCTGCACGATCCTTCTGGAGTGACACCTCTTCAGGTCTCCAGAAATAACCTAGTTGCTGTTGCGTGAGTCTATCAAAATCAGGATACTTATATTCATCGTATCTCTGCATACCTAGAGGTTGACCAAAAAACATTGGTTGTTTTTTAGTGTCCACCTTTCTGCTGTTGAATACTGTCAGTCCCATTACTTCCTTCGGTACCATAGTTTGCGACATAATATAAAAAAGAATTAATTCTTGGCTCTACCTCTAAGGACTCACAACACGCCAAGAAGGATTTGAAATCCTCTTGGAGTGACTTGCTTAGAGTGATTGTGACTTGCCGCTCAGACATTGCAAGCGTCACATTCTTCTTCGTTGGCATTCATTAGATCGTTGATCAATGAATCCAATACCTCGGTAGAAGATGGTGATTCGTCAGGATCCTTCTTAGCGTCATAAGTATTCTGATAGTAAGATGTTTTCCAACCTAACTTGTAGGTCATGAGTAGGTCTTGTGCCATGACTGACACAGGAACTTCATTGTTGTCGTAATTCTCTGGGTTGTATGACCAGTTGCCTGAGATTGCTTGGTCAAAGAATTTCTGCATCACCGCAACGATATTAATATATCCTGCGTTAGATTTCAAGTCCCAAAGAAGTGTGTAGTTATTCTTCAGGGATGTATAAGATGGGACAATCTGCTTAAGAGGTCCTTTCTTTGATTTCTTAACGGACAAGTAGTCTCTAGGTGGTTCAATTCCGTTTGTTGCGTTAGACACAACGGAGCTGCTCTCCGATGGCATCTGTGCGGACAACGTGCTGTGTCGTAATCCGTACTTTTTGATATCATCCCGTAGAGAATTCCAATCATACTTGTACTCAGGTGCTACGATATCATCTAGGTCTCTCTTATATGTATCGATCGGAAGAATTCCATCATGATACTTTGTATGCTGGTATGCATCACAAGGTCCACGCTCTTTTGCAAGTGCATTAGATGCCTTGAGAAGATTGTATTGGAATGCTTCAGTCAACTCATGGACCAGTTTCCATGCACCCTTGTCATCATAGTGCTCACCATGCTTAGCAAGGTAATGTGCCAGTCCGATGTATCCAATACCAAGGGAGCGACGAGCAAGTGTGCTGCGCTCTGCTGCTTTAACAGGGTAACCTTGATAGTCAATCAACTCTTCCAGTCCTCTCACTGCAAGGTCACATAGATTCTCCAACTCATTGAGTGTGCGAAGTTTACCTACGTTGATAGCAGAGAGAATACACAAGGCAATCTCACCACCTTCATCATCGATGTGACTGATAGGATCAGTAGGTAGTGTGATCTCTTGACAGAGGTTAGACATATTCACCTTGTCTTTGAAAGACGAGTGTGAATTGCAGTGGTCGATATTCATAATGTAAAGACGACCAGTCTCTGCTCTTTCTTTTAGTAGCGCAAGGATGAGTTCTTGAGCAGGGATGGTGCGTCTAGGACACCTGTCGTCCGCTTCATACCTGGCATAAAGTTGATCGAATTGATCAGTACCAAAAGCGTCATAAAGACCAGGGACATCGTGAGGACTGAAAAGACTGATTGTCTCATTTCTAATAAACCTCTCATAAAATAGTTTACTAATCTGCACCGAGTAATCAAGTTTCCTTACTCGGTTATCTTCAGTGCCCTTGTTATTCTTAAGGACAATGATGTCTTCTATTTCTTGGTGCCAGATAGGAAAGTGGACAGTTGCTGACCCACCTCTGATGCCGTTTTGTGTGCAGCATCTGACAGTTGACTCAAACTTTTTGAGGAAGGGGACCACACCTGTGTGTTGAACCTCTCCGCCTCTGATTTTGCTGTTGATACCACGGATTCTGCCTGCGTTAATCCCGATTCCAGCCCTTTGAGCAACGTAGTAACCAATAGCCATGTCACTGCTAAAGATACTATCGAGGGTGTCATCAACATCAACAAGAACACAGCTAGCAAATTGCCTAAGGGGAGTCCGCACACCTCCCATGATAGGGGTGGGGATGTTGATTTTGTGCTGTGAGATTGCGTCGTAGTATCGTCTGATGTATTCAAGACGTGTTTCCTGTGGGTATTGTTGGAAAAGAGTCGCAGCAATCAGGACATACATGAACTGAGGGGTCTCGAAGATTTTCCCTGCGCTACGATCTTGTACGAGGTATTTATCAGTGACCTGTCGAAGACCAGCATATGTAAACAAATAGTCACGATCGTGCTCTACGAAAGAGTTAATCTCTTCCCACTCTTCTCTAGAGTATGCATTAATTAGAGGTTTATCATACACACCTAACTCCACACCCTTTTCTAGTTGCTCTAGGACCGTAGGGTGACCGTCTGGGTGACCATTATATACTGCCTTACGAAGACCAAACAAAAGAAGTCTGGCAGCAACAAATTGATAGTTAGGTGCATCGAGACTAATCAAATCATTAGCAGACTTGATCAAGATCTCTTGGATGTCTTCAGTCTTAATTCCATCAAAGATCTGAAGGTTAGCATTCATCTCAACAGCAGACTCAGAGACACCAGCAAGTCCTCTGCAAGCAAGCTCTACCATCTTATGAATCTTTTCAAGGTCTAGTTGTGTTACTTGACCATCTCTTTTAATGACTGTGATGTCACTCATACTTTTTTCCATTCGCTAAATTTAATCCTTGCTGATATTCCCTGATGGGTGTTTTGTTTAATAATGCTGTAGACATCAATGCCTGCGAGTATCATATCATTGATATCTTTCTGGCGCAAACCCTTTGGCCATATGACTACGGGGTCGTTGGAATCGATTGCTCTTTTGATTCTATCGGTAATTTGTTGATTTCGTGGCTCGTTATCATAGACCCAAATAGGATTGCTGATACCCCAACGACGAGGATCAACATCAGCTCCGCACATAGCAATCGCCTGTGGAATAAAGAGACTGTCAAATGGTCCTTCTGTAACATAGACTGGAGCTCCTTCTCTGATTTTATCAAGTCCATAAAGTTTTGGTGCCTCGTCGTCAAATAGAATCGTGATGTATCTGAGGTTAGATTTAGGAGACAAGGATCTACCTTGCACACCAAACCACTTTCCGTCTTTATCCTTCAGTGGAATGATGATACGAGGTCTATCGTTTTGTAAATTAGCAAACGTATGTCGCTGAGTGTTTACCCATCTCTTAAATTTATCAACATAATACAGGTCCTCAAGACAATGCTCGGGAATCTTCCTACTCTCTAAATAATCTCTCGCTGGATGTCCTTTATTTAGCTCACTGATAGGGGTAAGGTCTGTTACTTTCTTAGCAAAGTAAGGAGTTGCTGATGGAATTTTTGGGTTAGCAGTCCGTCTACCTTTACCTGTCTGATTGTTACGATATTTCTCCATGAGAAATTCATCGTAAAGATCACTAGCGTTATCTTTTAGGAAGTTAGCGAGTCCAACACCTTTACCACAGTTGTGACATTTATAAACGTATTCATTTTTGACCGCAAAAAAATACCCCCGTGCTTTATTGGTGTGCTTCTGTGAGTCACCACAATAAGGACATCGGAAGTTATAAACTCCTGGTCGGATATTCTTAAATTTTAGAAGACGTGTGCTCAGTTGCCTGACAAACTTATCCTCTACTACGGTCATGCAAGGTAATGAATCTCTGCAGATATGTTAGCAGAGTCATTGGCATTCGTCAACTGCCTGAGAAGGGACTGGCCTGGCACAGATAGTAGGAAGGATATGACTGCAAGACCACCGAAGATGGTCCACATCTTTTTCTCCATGACCCTCAGACGATCATCGATCAGTCTGATGTCACGCTCGCATCCTTTCTTGATTGAGTCTGTGTCTTTGTTGAGATCAGAATGAAGTCTGTCGATCTTTTCAAACAGCACTTCATCAATACGATCTTGCTTATCTAATTTTTCGTTATGGACTGCTAACAGTTGACCCATCTTCACAGAGTTATCCTGTAAAGAGTCAACAACTCTTTCTAGTCTTTCAATAATAGCAGTATTGATGTCTGACATTACTCCGCCCTGAGTGCTGCTTGTCTTTTCTTCCAATAGAATTGGATTACTTCATTGGGATACAGTCTCTTGACTGCAAGCTTCTTAAAATTTTCTGGACGGTAGATCTTTCGCAGGTCTATCTTCAATGCTGCTTCAGACTTACTGTAGAGCACATACTGCTCTGCTCCGTCATATGAAATGAGGAAGGGAAGATAGGAGGTATCTTTCTGCGCTCCTTCAGTCTTCATCATTTCCTTATTACTCATAGCATAGCGTCTACGTTTCTTCACCTTACCCTTTCCTAGGATAGGATCGAAACCTGCCACAGGACCACTTGCATTAGCAGATCCAGAGAATCCACCAGTGCCTGCGCTCATTGTTGGGGCATCTTCGTTAATCATACGCTATCTAAGATTGCTGTTACTTCAGGACAGGGATCTACTTGTTGTAGACACCCAGCAATCTCAGGATACCTATCAAGGTAGATCAAAAATGATTTTAATATGGACCAATATTCTTCTTCGAGTTTATACATCAAGAGAGGAATGGTGCCTTCACCGAATACATTAAACAGAATGATGAGGTGATTAAGAATCAAGTTGGTGCGGAGGACATGGGTTTTAGTATAACGTTTGAAGAGTCTCTTCAAATACTTAAACTTTTTCATGTCCTCCATAAAGTCATCTACAGTAACCGACTGAGGGTTATCGTAGTGCTTAATTGCAAACATTAAATGATTCTTCTCGTTTAGATACTCAAAATACATGCATTATATAACGTTGTTTATTACGATCCGAATGTCAGAGTTGCTGCGCCGTCAGAGATAATCTCTTCTGTGCCACCTGTGGAGGTGATCTTAACTCTATACTTGTAACCATCCAGTGAATCATCACCGAGACTGCTGTATGCCAGAGTCGCAGTAGTGAAGTCTGCATATGTTACGCCAGTGTCAAGGTTAGCACTGATGTTAACCCAGCGTGTAGTAGCATTTGCTGTTTGACGCTGCCACTGATAGGTGAGAGTGCCAGGTGTGCCACTGGTGCTTGTGCTGACTGCAAATGTACCAGCTCCAGAGGAGGAAGTAGAAGCAGCGGGCTGAGAAGAGATAGTCACAGCGGATGCTGCATCTGCCACGATGGTGTCATCAGCATCGTCACCTGCTGCAGCAGCAGTAGCGTGGACGAATGCAAGGCACTC